>ULTZ01010397.1_pt1 | contig 19100 bp, 14 predicted proteins | sample 1957981 | NCBI WGS metagenome assembly ULTZ01 (sample SAMEA4835745, study PRJEB28245) | human gut metagenome | biome: gut microbiome; material: fecal sample | place: Denmark | collected 2008
AAATCTGACTGGCAGACGCCGTCCACCCGTCAGCATTTCAAAACGTTCCTTCATCTCCACTGCCGCTGCTTTTGAAAATGTTACAACAAGAATTTGTTCCGGCTTAACTCCATATTCATCAATCAATGCTTTCACACGATTGGTAATAACATAGGTTTTTCCTGCACCGGGACCCGCTAATACCATAGCAGGTCCATCCCGGTGCATAATTGCCTCTTTTTGTTCTTTATTGCACTCCATTAAGCAACTCAATTCCTTTTCTAATTCGCTTTAATGACTCTTCTTTTCCAAGAATGTCCATAATCTCATAAGCACCACCCGGTGTCATCTGTTTACCGGAAACCGCTGTACGAAGCGGCCACAGTGCCAATCCATTCTTACATTCTTTTTCAGCCACATAATCTTTTACTACTTTTTCTACATTCTCAAATGAGAAATCCGGTAATGCTTCTAATCGTGGAAGCATCTCGTTCAATACTTCCAATGAATTTTCACTGTTTGTTTTCATTTTCTTATGAGTGTACATCGCCACATCATATTCCGGCAATTCTTCAAAGAAATCAATCTTCTCTGTAATATCCGGGAATACTTCAATTCGTGTTTTTACCAAATCCGCAATTTTTTTCAAATCCAAATCTTTGGTAATCACTTTTTTGATAATCGGAAGTGCATGTTCATAATACGCATCATCGGACATCGCCTTGATATATTCACCATTCATCCAGCGAAGTTTCACAATATCAAATACTGCCGGTGATTTATTAATTCTATGATAGTCAAACACTTCTTCCAATTCCTTCAAGCTGAAAATCTCACGGTCATCCGCCGGACTCCAGCCAAGTAAAGCAACATAGTTTACAATTGCTTCCGGCAGAAAACCAAGTTCTACCAAATCCTCAAAGGAAGAATCACCACGGCGTTTGGATAACTTTTTATGCTCCTCATCCGTAATAATCGGACAATGAATATAGGCTGGCACTTCCCATCCAAAAGCCTCATACAGGCGATTGTACTTCGGTGCGGAAGACAGATACTCATTTCCACGGACAACATGTGTAATCTCCATCAAATGGTCATCAATTACATTGGCAAAGTTATAGGTTGGATAACCATCTGACTTAATCAGAATCATATCATCCAATTCATCATTTGGTGCTGTAATTTTTCCATAAATTACATCATCAAAGGATGTTTCTCCTTCCGTCGGGTTGTTCTGGCGGATAACATACGGCACACCTGCTGCCAGATTTGCCTCAATTTCCTCTTTGGTCAAGTGAAGACAATGTTTGTCGTACTTTGCAGCCTTTTCCCCTCTTGCTTCTGCTTCATCATGAAGTTTCTGCAGTCTTTCCTTTGTACAAAAACAGTAATAAGCCTCTCCCTTTTCTACGAGTTTTTTCGCATACTCAAGATATATGCCGGTTTTTACACGCTCGCTCTGTACATAAGGGCCATAGCCGCCATCTTTGTCCGGACCTTCGTCATGCTTAAGTCCTGCCTGGTCCATCGTTTTATAAATCAAATCAAGAGCACCTTCAACATAACGCTCCTGATCGGTATCCTCAATACGTAGAAGGAAATCTCCGCCTTCATGTTTTGCAATCAAGTACTCATATAACGCTGTTCTTAAATTGCCTACATGCATTTTACCGGTCGGGCTCGGTGCATATCTTGTTCTAATTTTTTTACTCATTGTCTTCGTTCTCCTTTAATCTTATTACATCTGGTCTAAATATGCTTTCAGACACGCAACGGTGCCATCAATTCCGCACAAGTCACTACGGATAGCAAAATCATAATTAAGCACGTTATCCCAGCGTTCACCAGAGTGATACTTATAATAGTTCGCTCTGCTTTTATCTTTTTTCATAACCATTTCTGCTGATTTTTCTTTCGGAATTCCCTCTACCTCAATCGCACGTTTAATGCGGAAATCGAGTGTTGCGCGAATAAACAGATTGACTACATTTTCCTGATTTTTCAAAATGTAATCCGCACATCTGCCAACAATTACGCAAGGACCTTCTTTTGCTACATTGCGAATCACCTTCGACTGCGCTAAGAAAATACGGTCATCTAACGACAAACCGGAAAATCCGACATCCTGACTGGAAAATACATTCATTCCCATCGCAATGGAATAAAGCAGACTGTTGCTTGCTTTATCTTCTGCGCGCTCAAAAGCCGCCTCTGCAAAACCGGTGTCTTTTGCCGCACGAGAAATGATTTCATTATCATAAAATGGAATTCCATAAGCCTCTGCTAACTTCTTTCCGATTTCTCTTCCCCCACTGCCAAACTGTCTTGTAATCGTAATTATTTTATTCATGATAATCCCCGCCTTTCTGTTAAAAAGAACTCTTTTTTATACTTTCTATTTTACCATTTTAGCAGAGATTCGCAAGCGGTTTTTGTGCTTTAGGGACTTATATTCTGTTAAAAAAAGTTATCAATTCCGTCCGCAATTCCCTTGACAATCTTCTTCTGATAAGAAGCTTTTGCCATCTTTCTATCCTCGCTTGGATTACTCATAAAGCCCATTTCCACAATTGTAACCGGAACTTTACACCAGTTGATGCCTGTCATGCTGTTCGTGTACATAACACCACGGTTCTTTGCTCCTGTCGTTTTACACATTGCTTTTAAAACCTTTTTGGAGAGTTTCTGGCTTGCCTTACGGTTTGCTTTTGTCATGTAACGGTTATTAGACGCCGGTGCTATCGTCAGTGCCCCTTTGACACTCGAACTTCCCGCACTGTTTGCGTGAATTCGGATAAAAGCGTCCGCTTTGTATTTGTTCGCTACTTTAGCACGCTGCACATTTGACATGCGGACATTATTTTTTGTACGCACCATGATTACTTTATAGCCACGATTTACCAATTCTTTCTGTAACTTTTTAGCCACCTGAAGATTCAATTTATATTCCGGCAGATGTGTCACACAGCCACTCGCTCCTCCGGTCACCTTTGCCTTTCTCTGACTTGAGCCCGGTCCAATCGGCTCCGTTGCACTCATCGCACGAATCTGGTGTCCTGCATCAATTACAATCACTTTCTGTTTTTCTTCTGCCTGTGCTGTCTTTGTCTTTGCTGCTCCCGTCACACAAAGGGATAACAAAAGCACTGCTGACAAACACATAGAAATAATTCGTTTCATCCTGTTCCTCCTATTTTGCTGCTTATCCATTTTCTTAATTTTTTTCGTGATACAAAAGCCTTGTACCGCATAAAAAAGTGTATCATATCACGCCCTATCTGTAAAGAAACATCGACAGCGTATCACGCCACTCATTTTCCTTAAAACAAGAAAATGCTGTACAGCCGATTTCATCGTCTATACAGCATCTATATGACATGCGGAGTATGGGACTTGAACCCACACGCCCTACGAGCACATGATCCTTAGTCATGCCTGTCTGCCAATTCCAGCAACTCCGCATTCTCGCTGACAATCACTGCCAGCGAATAATATATTACCAAAAAACAAAACCAATGTCAATCATTTTCTGAAATAATTTTTATTTGAATGCATATTGCATAAAAGTATAAAAGGCACGATCCCAGCACCTGTCATCATGACCGGTTCCTTTTACTTCCAAAAACATATTATTTAACCCAAGCAAATCACACTGATTAACAAATCTTCTTGCACTATCATCCATCATATGGTCCTGCTGTCCGGTGATAAAGAAACACAACTTAATCTGACTGTTCAGACGATTGGCATCCTCCTGTGTCGTTACAATCGTCTGATTGGTTGAAGCAAATGGTCCAGCCGAGAAGAATCCCATATACTGGAACAAATCCGGATGTTTTAACCCCAGTTCAATGGCTTCTCCACAGCCCATAGACAGCCCGCACACACCTGTATGAGCAGCGCCTTTTTTTACCGGATAATTTTTTTCCATATACGGAAGTAAATCATAAATCACTTCATATTCGAACAAATAACAGTTACTCCACGAATTCTGAACAACCGGATTAGGCTCTGTATTTGGATATGTTTTACTTTTATCATAGTTAATGTTGCCATTCGGAAATACTACAATACACTCTTCCGCCTCTTTCGTGTCATACAAATAGTCCATAATATTGTTTGCATGACATCCGGCTCCGGCTGAAGTCTTTCTTCCGCAAGTCCAATAATCCTCATTTTGTCCGCCACCGTGCAGACAGAACAACAAATTATATGTCTTCTTTTTAGGATCATAATCCGGTGGAAAATAAATCTTGGCATGCCCTTCACCGCTTTCACGGTATTGGGAAGGATATGTAAAATCTGACACCTCGCCATGTGCAATATCTTCTTTATAGAAGTTATAGCCATCCTCCGCAACAAATTCATCCGTTACACAAAGTTTATAAGTTTCTTTTTTTGTATCATCTGTCTTTGATGTCAAAACGAGAGTACATTTGCCGATGTGCAGAGGTTTTATCTTTCCTCTTGCATCAATAATTGCTACATAACTATTCGACGTAGAAACATTATAATCCGTAATGACTCCCTCCGACGGTTTTACTTCTTTCTTCACATCAAGGGTACTTCCAAGTTCTACCGTATAATCCGCCTTATATGTAATTTCTACCGGCGTAGGCGATGGTGTTTTCGTTGCGCGCGGTGTTCCTTTAGGCGTAGCACTTGGTGTTGCAGTCGGATCAGTTATTACCGGCTTTGCTGTTGCCGTTGGTGCTGGCTGCTGTGTATTTGCTGCCGGTGCAGATGGTTGTATCTGCTTATTGATTGTCTTCTTTTTTGATACAACCCTCACTTTGCAAACTGCCTTTTTCTTTTTTCCTTTGTATTTAACAGTCGCGGTAATCGAAGCCTTTCCAGGCTTTTTCGCTTTGACAAGTCCCGTTTTATTTACTGACACCACCGAGCGCTTTGACGATGAAAAAGAAACTTTCGCCTTTGCCGGTTTCTTTTTCGCTTTCAATCGAAATCTTTGTCCGGTCTTTAGCGATAGTCTTTTTTTATTAAGCGTCACGCTAATTTTTTTTGCTACAGCTTTTGATGATGCCATATTGCTTTGGAACGGACTGGCTGTTGTACTTACCAAAAGTGCAATAAGTACTGCTTTTGCCGTCATTTCTTTGGTTCTACTTTTCATTCTAACACTTCCCCTTTACATATAATTTTGCATTAATTTGTTTATTACCTGATAATATTTTATCTATAATTAAAAACCCGGTCAATGTATTATGCTTGCAAAAAACTGACACATACTATATACTAAGCCTTAAGAAATTGATGAACAGAATGGAGAAGAATCATGAATGTAACAAAACCCAGTGTAGAAATTATTGATATGAAAGATTACGATGAAATGATTCGTAAAATAGAGAAAATCGGACGTGTATGCTACAAGAGCGAGGGAAATATTACAGAGGAGTCTGCGGAACGTTTTATCCGCAATATTTTGAAAAGAGGACATGAATCTGTCATCGAACACGAGGCTGTTACAGTCCGTATGATTTGTGACCGCGGTATTACCCATGAAATTGTACGCCACCGCATTGCCAGCTACAGTCAGGAAAGCACACGTTACTGTAACTACTCCGGTGACAAATTCGGCAACGAAATTACTGTTATCGATATCGCCGGTGGATTTTCTTATGATTTAAACAACGAAACTGATTTACAGAAATACGAAGCATGGATGCGCGCCATGGAAAATGCAGAGAAATCTTACTTTGAGCTGATTGAACTGGGTGCCACACCACAGGAAGCCCGTTCGGTACTTCCTAACAGTTTAAAAACAGAAATCGTCGTGACAATGAATCTTCGCTCCTGGCGTAACTTCTTCCGTCTGCGTTGTGACTCCCATGCACACCCACAGATGCGCGAAGTAGCAAATATTGCCCTCGACTTATTCAAAAAAAGACTCCCTATCTTCTTCGATGATATTAATTAATATTATGAGGAGGGACCCGCGCAGCGGGAGGAGCCAACAAGTTTAGAACCGACAAAAAAACAACGCTTTCTCATCAATTGAAGGAAAAGCGTTGTTTTATTTGCGTTTGTTTCCATTACTATTTTATTTTCTACAACTCTTTTTGACTGATTTCGTGCATAGCGTTGCATTTCAGGACGTCCTTAGAAAAATTTTCTCTTAAATATGCAACTCTTTTCGACTTTTAACCCAAATAACGTTGTCTCACTGAGGTAATCCCCGTTTTTACGATGCCAGCCAAATCGAACCAACAAACACTGCTGCCATAATCACGGCACTGCAAACCGTTGCCAAAAACGACATTACAATCTTCTTGGCAGCACCGTCTACTTCTACCGACTGCAAAAGGGCAAAGTTTAATGCCCATGAAAAAACTGTGCAGGCACAGGTAACAGTAACCATCGTGGTAAACTGTGAGAAATCACCATCGAGAAGGACAATTCCAAGGTCCATTACGCAAATAAAAGCAAGGACAAAGAACAACAAATTGATATTTTTATCTGTCCACTTCGAAAACAACGCATTGACAAGGCACAAACCTCCGGCGGTCATCAAGGTAAACGGAATCTGAGAAAGTCCCTCTACCGGATGAGAAAACCAGTTCATGACAAAACCAACGAGGAGAAACGCCAAACCAATGATGCATTTTTTTCCATTGCCAAGCCAGTTGTTTACAAGTGTCCATAATTCTTTAAGTTGTTTCATTTCTTTTATCCTTCCTTTATCCAATCATATTTTACACAAGCTGCACACACAATTCTATAAACCTGCGCAGTCTAACAGCTCTCTCACGTGCTTAACGCCAATAAGTTTAATTTTTTTGGTATCAAGATTACCTGCTTTTTCAATAGAGACACGGTTACTTTCCGGCAGTACACACACCGTGTAACCCGTTTTGATTGCCTCTGCTACACGACGCTCTGCCTGTGATACCGCACGCACCTCACCAACCAGTCCGACCTCACCAAACAAAAGCATGCCGTCTTGGAGACTCCGGTTATGATAACTCGACAAAAGTGCCGCCACAAGTGCAAGGTCTAACGCCGGTTCAACAACTCTCATGCCGCCGGCTACATTTACATAGGCATCGCAGTCTGCCATCCGCACCCCCATTCGCTTTTCCAGTACCGCCATCAAAAGATTCACACGGTTATAATCTGTCCCTACCGCCGTACGCCTTGGCATCGGGAAACTGGTCTGGCAGACGAGAGCCTGAACCTCCAGAAGAAATGGCCGGCTGCCTTCCATCGTACAGGCAACCACAGAACCGGCTTCATTTGGGAGACGTCCCTGCATCAGATATTCCGAAGGATTTGGCACCTCCACTAGGCCCTGATTCTGCATTTCAAAAACACCGACTTCGTTTGTCGAACCAAAACGGTTTTTGACACCCCGGAGCATCCGGTACATCGCCGTTTTATCACCCTCGAAATAAAGCACCGTATCCACCATATGCTCTAACATTCTCGGACCAGCCACATTTCCTTCTTTCGTCACATGACCGACAATAAAAATCGTAATATTTTGACTTTTTGCCAGCTGCAAAAGTATCGAAGTAATTTCGCGCACCTGGCTTACACTGCCGGGTGCCGCATCCACACTTTCCTCAAAAACGGTTTGAATCGAATCTACAATCAACACCTCCGGCTTCACCTCATCCACCGCCTGTAAAATGGTACCGATACATGTCTCTGAAAACAAATACAAATCATCCGTAAATTTGCCAATCCGCTCGGCACGTAGTTTAATCTGTCTTGCCGATTCCTCACCGGAGACATAAAGCACTTTCGTACCTTCAGCGGACACCAGACGGCACATCTGCAAAAGCAGAGTGGATTTTCCGATTCCCGGATCACCACCTACCAAAATCAAAGAGCCCGGTACGATACCACCGCCTAAAACCCGGTCCAATTCTTTCATACCGGTCGGTCGTCTGCACTCTTTCTGCGTCTCAATCTCATTCATTTTAGCAGGCTTTGCTGCCATCGGCACAGAGCGGCGTCCGCCACTTAAAGAAGTCCTTCCCCGCTTGCCATTAGCAGGTGCTTCCACCATCGTATTCCACTCATGGCATGCCGGGCACTGTCCAACCCACTTTGAGGACTCACAACCACATTCCTTACAAAAAAATACTGTCTTTTCTTTCGCCATAGTCACCTTTCCCACGATATAATGTGCAGAAGCACCGGCAAATTCTTGCCGGTGCCCAAAAATCACTTCATTTCCTTTTCCGAGGTATCCATACTTATCAGCACTTTACAATCTTAACGCTGGATTTCGCGCCTTCGTTCAAAGATAAACTCGCATTGAGTTTGCCTCCGACATTTGTCGGGATTCTTCCTGCCGACACACCATCAACAACCAATTTATACTCGGTGGATGGTTCCATCTCAAGCGTGAAACTGATATCGCTTGGTGCTTCTACTTCAAACTCAACCACATCCGGATTACCCTTAAACTTTGTTACAGTAGAACCCGGTACCGATTCATACACTAACGTACCATTCTTCTCCAATTTGGTAATTTCCTTAAAGGTCTTGATTTTGTAGGTTGCACCCTCGAATGCAAAATCCGATTTTTTCGTCTTCGTATCCAGCAAATAATTGCCAAAGCTTAACGTCCCATCCGCATCTTTGCGAATCAATTCTTCTACTACGCCCATCTTGTGATTCCTCCTTCGTTCACTCGTTGACGCCTTTTCATTGCAGCATCTTTTTTATACTTCAAGTATACAATATTTCGACTTATTTTGCCATTACTTTTTTGTGATTTTTTCTTCACTTTTTCTCATCCGCAAAAGTCTTCTTTTTTACTACAATTTTCTTCTTCGTTCCTTCACAAGAAAGCGAAACATCCACCGTATCTCCGATAGAAATATCTCCCATAAGCACAGCCTCTGCCAAAACGTCCTCAAGTTCGGTCTGCAAAGCACGGCGGATTGGTCTTGCGCCGTAATCTTTATCAAAGCCTTTATCGGAAATAAAATCAACCACATCATCTGCTATGCAAAGTTCCATATCCATCTGGTTTTTCACTCGTTTTGCAAACTGCTTTAACATAATCTTTGTAATATCTTTTATATTTTCCTTATTAAGGGCATGGAAAACAATCATTTCATCCACACGGTTAATGAACTCCGGCTTGAAGATATGTTTCACTTCTTCCATCACGCCTTCCTTCATCTTCTTGTATTCCTCCTCGCTCGTCTTCACCTGTCCAAAGCCAAGTGTTTTTGGAGAAATAATCCGGTTTGCGCCGGCATTTGATGTCATAATGATAATCGTATTTTTAAAATCCACCTTTTTGCCGTGGGCGTCCGTAATGTGACCATCCTCTAACACCTGCAAAAGCATATTAAAGACATCCGGATGTGCCTTTTCAATTTCGTCAAACAAAAGAACCGAATACGGCTTTCTGCGAACCTTTTCGCTGAGCTGTCCGCCCTCTTCATAACCAACATATCCCGGAGGTGAACCAATCATTTTCGACACGCTCTGTTTCTCCATGTACTCCGACATGTCAACGCGAATCATATCTTTTTCCGAACCAAACACAGCTTCTGCCAAAGCCTTGCTAAGTTCTGTTTTTCCGACACCTGTAGGTCCTAAGAATAAAAATGAACCAATCGGACGTTTCGGGTCTTTTAAGCCCACGCGCCCCCTGCGAATTGCACGAGCCACAGCCTTAACAGCATCATTTTGTCCAACGACACGCTCATGCAAAATGGCATCCAGTTTTTTGAGTCTCTCTTTTTCCGCTTCCTCCATCTGCTCTACCGGAATGTGTGTCCACTTGGCAACCACCTGGGCAATGTGAGATGGCAGAATTTTATCTTTTTTCTGTCGCTGTTCCTGTTTTAATTCTTCTTCTTTTTCTATTTTCTTTTCTAACTTCTTTTCCGCAGCAAGCAGCTCTCTCACGCGCTCTAAGTCACCGGCAATCAAGGCCTGCTCTTTCTGCTCATACAAATCTTCCCGCTCTTTTTCATATTCCTGCGTGCGGTCAGACTGTGCATAAACAGTCTGCAAATGAAATTTGGCAGATGCCTCATCAATCAAATCAATCGCCTTATCCGGCAGATAACGGTCATTCAGATAGCGCTCCGACAACTGGACTGCTGCCTCAATGGCTGCATCTGTAATTTCCACTTTGTGAAATTCCTCATAGCGGCTTCTAAGCCCCTTTAACATGCTAATCGTCTGAACAGCAGATGGTTCTTCAATGACAACCGGCTGGAAACGGCGTTCTAAGGCAGCATCTTTTTCAATATGCTTACGGTACTCTTCTCTCGTTGTCGCACCTATCACCTGAATCTCACCACGCGCCATCGCCGGTTTCAGAATATTTGATGCGTCAATTGCTCCTTCTGCGCCGCCGGCACCAATAACGGTATGCAGTTCGTCGATAAAAAGTAAAATATTTCCTGCCGCTTTCGTCTCGCGAAGGGCACGTTTAATCCGCTCCTCAAATTCGCCACGGTATTTCGAACCGGCAACCATGCCGGACAAATCCAATGTAAGAATTCTTTTTTGTTCCAATGTATCCGGCACCGCACCATCCACAATACGGGATGCCAGTCCTTCCACAATTGCCGTCTTACCAACACCCGGCTCACCAATCAAACACGGATTATTTTTCATGCGCCGGCTGAGAATTCCAATCACACTCTCAATCTCATCGTCACGATTTAATACCGGATCCAGTTTTCCGTCCTTTGCATACTGCGTCAAATCTCTGGCATACTGGTCTAATGTCGGAGTACCCGAATTTTTCTTGTTGCGGGAACGGCTGGCTATCAGTTCATTTTTTGCCTGTACCATATCACCGCCGGTCGTGAGAATAATGTCTGTATAAAGCTTCTGAATGGGCGCACCTGACGCCAGCAAAATCTTATATGCCACACATGACGTGTCTTTTAAAATTGCCAACAGCATATGCTCGGTTCCGGTCTCTTTTAACTGCATTTTCCCGGCTTCCTCTGCTGCTGCCAGTAAAAGTTCCTCCAGTTTCGGCGAAGTCTCGCCCCGCAAAGGCTCCATTTCGACAACATCCGACATACCGCAGTATTCACGAACTTCTATGTCTAACCGCTCTTTATCCATGCCATTTTCTTTTAAAACTTTTGCTGCCACACCAGGTGCCGCACTAAGACCGAACAAAAGATGTTCGCTTCCGACAATCCTCTGTCCCATACGAATGGCAAATTTAGCAGCTTTATTCAACGCTTTTTCTGCTTCCGTAGTAAACTGTCTACTCATAATGATTCTCCATTTCGATATCCTTCATATTGGTTATAAATTTCGTCCACTAACTTGTGTACATCTTCACGCGATACATTTTTACAAATCGCCTGTGCTAAAATCAAATCCATTGTCTGCGCCAGTTCCATGCGCGCTTTAATTTCATCCACATCAACCGCCACAATTGCACCGTGACGCCTGTCAAGCTGCAGATATCCTTCTTGTCTGAGCATCGCATATGCCTTATTTACCGTGTGCATATTAATCCCAACCGTCTCTGCCATATCACGGACGGAGGGAAGATTTTCCCCTTCTCTTAACTCTGCCTTAACAATCGCATAAACAATCTGATTTCTAAGCTGGAGATACAATGCTTCATCACTGTTAAAATCAATGGATATATACATTTTTATTTCCTCCTTTGTTCTATCCGCAGTATAACAGATAGCCTCTTAAAAATCAAGTTCCTTCCCCTTTTTATTCCGGCGCTTCATCGCCATCTTAAGCATGGCAATCAAAAGGCTCAATACCGTAACAATCAAAACAATAATCACTGCCATAAGAACTGTCGTAGAAATCGGAAATGATCCGCCCTCTCCTGCCGTTTCACCCTTATTCACGCGTTCTACCATCGTTCCGGTATATTTCTGAATCGTCTGCTCCGTGCGGTCATACTGGTAAAGTGCCGCATCCCCGCCTTTTGGCTTCAGATACAAAAGCAGATAATTGTTATCCAAATCATGTTCCATCGTAAAAGCCGGCACCGTAACACCGGAAAGCACAACGGACGATTGAATATATCCTTCCGGCACCCGCTCTAAATCATCGGGATTTGCAACCTCAAATTCATAAGAATTTTTGATAATCTTTTTATCCCCTTTCTGCTCGACCACAAATCCAACGGACTGCGTTGTATCTGCCTCATCTTCCCGGCTCTCGGTCTCTTCCTTTGTTTCTTTCGTAACCATCACTTTATATTCTCTCACACTGCCATCTTCCGCCGTCACAACAAACGATACTTCATTATTTCCCTCAGAAAGATTCTCGCCGCCACGCACCGAAACTCTCGCTTTCTCATCCTGAAGCGCATACGAATAATACAAAGAATCCGAATTAGCATCTACTGTCGCCTCATAAGCCGTAACTTCCGGCGAAAACTCCGGCGTCACCGAAACAGCGTCAAGTTTCAGCGTTTTCAGACGATTTTCTTTGGATTTTACCGGCGGCGCCGTCACTACCGGAACATTTGTTGCCTTAGGTGTAGTTTGTACCTCAGTATTTCCCGTCTTTTTCTTCTTTTTCACAACCGAAACCGCCACCTGGTTACTCCACATGGAAAATTTTTCGCCGCTTGCATTTGTCACCGATATATCTCCGTCTGCCCGGATTATCGTGGTTCCTTTTTTCTTTGCCTTGAATTGCAGGGAAAAGGTCTTTTTCGGCACTTCGACCGTATTTCCCGTGGAGGCAATTTCCAGCATGCCATTTCCGCCGCTTACCTTTTTGCCACCGGAAAGGAAAGTTAAAATCGAATCATCATAGGAAAGACGGAACGAAACATCCGCAAAGGACTCACTAGATGCCACCTGACATACTACCGTCACCTGACTTCCCTTGCTTACCGTCTCTGACAGTGCCGATAACTGCAGCGAACCGCTCGCCGCCTTTGCCGTAACCGGCAGACAAAATGCCATCATAAGTATCAAAATAATTCCTGCTGTCATTCTTTTTTTCATCGTATCGTCCCTTCCCTTTCTTGTCCTTTTTATTTGGGCATTGGGCTGTTTGCCGCCGGCATATTTTCATAAACCGGAATTGAAAATACCAATGGAGATTTGTCCATCATACCGGCATATGCCTTTTTCGTCTTAATCGATTCTTCATACGCCGCTTCCACATTTGTCATGTACTGATGGGAATAGCGTTTATAACTTGTCACGTTAAATTTTTCAAGATAACACGTATTTTGCCCCTTGGCAATATAGCCGGAACTTATGTACTGCGCGCCGCCGACAATCGAACGGTATGGGTCGGTCCAAGGTCTTAAATAGGTACCCGCCTTTTTATCACTCGCCCACTTCAGTCCGTTTAACACCGGTGTACTGCTGCTAGTCGCACCAATATTATAAAAATTATAAATTCCCGGATAGGAAGATACCGTACCGGTAACTGCCGTACTCGTTGTTGTCGCACTTGTCACGACTTCCTGTTTGACACGGCTAGCCAGATGATAAGGACTTGCCTTGCTAATCTTCGCTGCCTCCATGAATGCAGTCACATAATACATCGTTTTCGCCGCACCGGTGTTGACATCCGTATAGGAAAACTTCTTGTTGTAAAATGGTGTGTTGGACAAAATTGTATTGACACCGGATTTTGTCTGGTACTGCGACTGATATTCCAGTAACTCAAACATGTAAATACTTCGATCATTTAAATAGTTTCTGGGATCCATAAAATATGCCACCGCAGCTTTCGATGCAGCAACCCATGTGCTTCCGTCAAATACCTTCCACTTGCCGGTAGATGCATCGTATGCATCTTTTTCGGTTGACTTCCATGCCTTTGCTCTCGCATTGGAAATCAGGTTCACACCCGTTTTCGATTCCTCCGTTACAGCCGTATTCCAGTCAAGACCGGTTTTATAGGCTTTAAACTGCCAATACGGATATGCCGAATGAAGTGCACGTAAACTCTGTTTATACGATTCCGGAAATCCTTCGTTTTTCATTGCCTGCTCAAACTGCGCATCGCTCATGGCAACTACCGCAACTTTTTTCGTCACCGGTTTCTTTGCAAGTTTTACATATTTCGCATTGGAATATCCGGTATAAGTCTTTCCCTTGTAGTTAAAACGCAGTTTATACCATCTGGTACTCTTTACTGCCACATCACTTACAATCGTAACTGCCGCTTTCTTGGCAATGGATACTTTTTTCCCGCCTACCTTTTTATATGCTGAACCGGTTCCTTTCTTTTTACGGATATTCGCCGCCTTTTTCACATTGAAAATCTGTGCATATATACCTTTTCCCGTTGTCAGCTTCACATATTTATTCTGCAGATATGCCTTTCTTTTTTTCTTTTTATATGTAAAAGAAACATGGAACCATTTTTTCCCTTTCAGCGTCTTTTCACCAATTACTTTTATTTTCTTTCCCTTTGCAAGCGACATTTTTTTCCTGCCAACCTTATAAACACTCTTTCCATTTGCTTTGTAAAGCTTGGATTTTTTCAGCACCTTTGCACCCACTGAAACCGGCTGGTAGGATGTCTCATAGCGATAGGTAATCGTTGGTTCTGATGTAGATGCCGGCGTTACTGTCGGTGCAGGTACCGCAGTCGACGCCTGTTCAATCGCAATATAATTGGAACTGACAAAGCCTGTCAAAGTCGTGTTATCCTTTACAAAACTAACCTGATACCAGCCTGACAATTTCTCCAAAATAGTCACTTTATCTTCTTTCGCCAACAAAACATTGGCATTGTTATACTGTAAAATATCATAGGAAGTACCTGCCCCCGTGCGTACATTCAATGACGATGCCGTCACAATTCCCGTCTGGTTTGCCGCCAGTGAATTACCGCTGTGAAAAAACACCAGTCCACATAAAATTGTCATTCCTAAAATGGTGTAAAAGACTTTCCGGTTCATCGAATCTCTCCTTCTCATGCTTGTACAATTACATAAATGCGCTCGCTGGTTTCATTTGGCATCTGTTTCATATCTTCATCCAGAAAAGAAACTAACGCAAGCCCATTTTTCTCAATCAGTCGTTTTAATGTGTCCATATCATAGGCACGCTGGTAATGCGCTTCCTCCGTGCGCTCATACAGTTCGGAATCTGCCTGTTTTCTAAAAATTGTGAGCATATATTCGTTAATATCCTGATCTTCATAAAAATAGTTTTCCCAGATATAACTGACTTCCTCATCCTGCTCAACCCATGTCTGGTTGCCGATGATGTTTCGGTAACAGTACGCCGTCTTCAAATCGAAAATGAAATAACCGCCCGGTTTAACATACGTTTTCACCCGGCTAAAAAGTTTATTCATTTCCTCCTCATGAAGCAGATAATTCACGGAATCGCACACACTGAGCATCGCATCTACCGGGCCGTCCAATTCCATTTCTTCCATGTTCTGATGCAGATACAAAATATCGGAACCGCTCTCTTCCTGCTTCTGCTTCGCAATCGCAAGCATATCCACCGATTTATCCAGACCAATCATGTCATATCCGGCAGCCGCAAATTTCTCCGTCATTACGCCGGTACCGCATCCCAGTTCACAGATTCTTCCGTTCAAAACGCCCTTCTCATGCAAATACTGCAAAAGATTTTCAAACCATGTCTCATAGGGAATATGATTCATCATATGGTCATATACATTGGCAAATCCTTCATACATCATCTCAATATCCTCCTAACATTCAATTGTCTCACTCAGTGAGAAAGAATACAACAGGCATTTTACCACCTTTTTTCCTGTCATTTTTTCCAGTGCATCCCGGTATAACTCCATCTGTCTCCGATAACGCGATATAAGCACTTTTTCATCCCCGGGCTTAAGCGAATCGGTTTTGTAATCCATGAGCACAATTCCGTCATCGGTCTCATAATATCCATCAATGATTCCCTGAACCAAAACTGTCTCATCTTCCCCGCGTTCATCAAACAAATCACGTGCCGGATACCCCATAACAAACGGCTGCTCTCTGTGGAGACGTCCTTCCTTCTGCGCTTGTCGCATTTTTCTTCCTAACGTCGAGTCAAAAAAAGCTGACAGCCGTCTATAATTTAATACCTCGGTATCACTTTCGCAAAGTCTGCCGGTCTCAACTAACCGTTTTACTTCTTTACGAATCTGTGCCTCATCTTCCGTATTTACAAAATCAATTACCGCCATCACCTGATGCCAGATTGTTCCGTATAAAGCACCTCGGTTTGCCGATTTTTCTTTTGTCTCTGTCTGCATAAACGCAGGAACCGGCTTTTCTTCCTCCTTCTCCTCATGTGTGAGAATGGTAAAGTCTTCCATGTCCAGTTCTTCCATCGACTGAATTTTCAAATCGGATACCGACACTTTTACCGGCAGGGGTTCCGGCTCCGGCTCATCCGCCGCATCCATCCATTCATACATCTCCTGTAAAGGTTTATCATAGCAGATGGTTGTGTCAAAATTATAAAGAGCCTGCTCCTTTACCGTCTCTTGTACCATACCATGTTCCACGTGTAAAATCAAATCATCCGTCTCGACTTCTACCAGATGAAATAAATCCGTCCGGATATGTACCGCCGGCAAGACCATATCGAAAAAGGTCTTTATTTTCTGCCTGTTTTCCCCGGTTACCGCCGCTGAATCCGTATTCTTTGCACATCCCAATAAAATCAATTTTTCCTTTGCACGCGTCATCGCAACATAAAGTTTACGCATCGCTTCGCCAAGTTCATCCTGGGCGTTTACGTATTTGAGATAATGGGTATAAATCGTTTTCTTCTTTGTCCTTTTTTCATTATCCACAACCGGCATTACCATCGCAATATCCGGATGAATCGTAAGGATGCTTTTATCCGGAACATGAATTGCGTGCCCCATGCCGCCGATTATGCAGATTGGAAATTCAAGTCCCTTACTTTTATGAATTGTCATAATCCGCACAACATTTTCTTCTTCTCCTGAGAGATTTACTTCGCCCATCTCCTCGGTCTGCTGTGAAATTTTTTCCAGATAACGAACAAACGAATACAATCCGTGATAGGTCGTCCCATCAAATTCCCAGGCAATCGCCATCAAACTGTCCATATTCGCATTTCGCTGCACACCATTTGGCATTAGGCGGACCGCCTCGTAAATTCCGGTATGGTCATAAATATCCTGCACAATTTCTCCAACGGCCGCATAAGACGCCTTCTTCCTAAAATATGAAAGTGTCTCGAGAAAGTGCTGCAATTTCTCATACAAAGCATCACTCTTGTCATAGGTTAAAATGGTATCATACAAATCTGCCGTGCGATTTTCCATGCGGATAATGGCAAGTTCATCTTCAGTCAGAGAAAACATTGGTCCAAGTAACACTGCCGCCAAAGGAATATCCTGATGCGGATTGTCAATCACCTGAAGCATGGAAACCATAAGACCGATTTCTCTCGTATCAAAAAATCCTCTCTTTTTCTCCATCACTGCCGGAATTTCATAATCCTTCAGTGCATCGAAATACGCCTGTCCCTGTGAATTTGTCTGGACGATGATGACAACATCCCCATACTCAGCCTTTCGGTACCCTTCTTTATCCTTCACATAAAGCGGCGTTTCCCCCGATACCATTTCCTGAATTTTCAGTGCTGCAAGTGTGCCCTCCGCCTCCATATTCTGCTTTCCTAAAATGGCATAGACGTCCACATTTTTCGCAATTTTTTTTTCTGTATTTTCAAAATCACTTCCCAAATGCAGTTTGGCTTCATCGTCGTATTCCACACCGCCGATATCTGTATGCATCATACGGGAAAATACTTCATTCGTACTCTCTAACACAATTTCTCTGCTTCGGAAGTTCTTCTGCAAATCAATTCTGCGGTATAACGTTCCCTCTTTTTTATTGTAGGACAAAAGTTTTTCGGCAAACAATTCAGGACGTGCGCCACGGAACCGGTAAATACTCTGTTTGGCATCTCCTACCATAAAAATATTCGGCATTTCACCGGCAAGCCCATCTCTCGAAACCGCATGAAGAATCGTATCCTGCACATAGTTACTATCCTGGTACTCATCAATCATAATTTCAACAAATTCATTCGCCAGTTCCTTCGCTGCATCCGTTCGGACATATGCGCCGCTCTCCTCATCCTTTTGTAAAAGAATCGAAATCGTCAACTGCTCTAAGTCATTAAAGTCGAGAATCCCCCGCTCCCTTTTTTCTGCCACAAACAGTTCATGCAGCCTTCTGGTCAGGCGGAATAACGCCTTCATCTTCCGGCTCGTATCCTTTAAATCATTAAGATGTTCCTCTGCCTCTTTATCAAAATACTGTTCTTTCCATTCCACCATGCGTTTTTCAGCATCCTTGCAGCTTAAACGAACGGCTTCTTTATTTACCTTTTCCTCTCCCGTCAGGCCTCTTGGTGCACGGATTGTAAGTTTCGGAAGTCTGCCAAAATAAGCGCGATACTCTTCATATCCTGAGTTCTCCGGCAAATCCGACAAAAATGCCAGCATCTCATCCAGATAAGGCTCATAAAACAGCGGTTGGTTCGGTCCATGGCAAATATCTTTCAGTGCCTTATATTCCTGAAGTATTCCCTGAAGAAATGTTTTCGTGGAAGCCAGTAAGTTTTTCATAAATTCCGAGTTTTCCCATTCGTCCACCGTTTGGGCATCATAAAATGCCTCCATCTCATCCAGAAATCGGAGCGGAAACGGCTGCCCCATCATTTGATTATAAATTCTTCCAATCAGATTTCCCATTTCATCATCATGGCGGTTAAACTCACTCATTCCCGCAAGTTCCAGAAAATCTTCTTCACCCTTTCCATACTCCTCCTCCAACAATTCATCCAAAACATCCTGCATAAGAAGTCTTGTCTCTGCCTCGGTTCCCATGCGGAAAGCCGGGTCAAGACCAATCCGGTGAAAATACCGCTTTACGATTTCACTGCAAAAACTATGTACGGTAGAAATGTGTGCAAGCGAAAGACGCCCCTCCTGCCGCAGCAAATGTTCATTTGACGGGTCTTCTGCCAGTGCTTCTTCAATACGTTCGCGCAGGCGGTCTTTCATCTGGGCTGCCGCGAGTTTCGTAAATGTCACGACAACAAACTGATCCACATTTACCGGGTCTTTTTTGTCCGTAATCCGCTTAAAAATGCGCTCCACTAACACGGCTGTCTTACCGGAACCGGCGGCCG
>ULTZ01068923.1_pt1 | contig 18965 bp, 16 predicted proteins | sample 1957981 | NCBI WGS metagenome assembly ULTZ01 (sample SAMEA4835745, study PRJEB28245) | human gut metagenome | biome: gut microbiome; material: fecal sample | place: Denmark | collected 2008
GTTGATTATCCTTTCAAAAGCGAGTGCAAAGGTAGCGAAAGATTTTTAATTTGCAAACAAATACAAGAAAAATCTTATCAAAAAAGTATATGAGGTTTCTTTTTATCCAAATCATCGCTATATTCATCAGGGTAATTACCTTATTATCGGCATGTCCCCAAGAATGCCTCTTATTTATTTGAAAAATACAATTTATGAAAGAAAAGAATCTAACAAGCTTCATGCAGAAACTTATCGTCAGTTTCCTGCAGGAAGGACGACTCGGCACAGCCCATGTATACCAAAGTACCTACAACCGGATTAAGAGTTTTACCGGAGGACGTCCATTAAAATTCAACGAGCTTACCCCTTCGTGGCTAAAAGCTTTCCAAAACTACCTGTTGTCCTACCAGCTTCAGTGGAATACCATTTCCACCTACATGAGAATGCTTCGTGCCGTATATTTTCGTGCCGTAGACGAAGGGATCACCATAGAATACCCCCGCCTGCTCCATTGTGTCTACACAGGAACGCGTGTAACGGTAAAACGAGCTGTCGACGCTCAGGTACTGCAGCATCTTTACAACAAACAAATACCTCAAAACACAAAAATGGAAAGAGCACGAAAACTCTTTCTACTACTTTTTATGCTACGAGGAATTCCTTTTGTAGATATTGCGTACCTGAGACGATGCGATTTGAACGGCAACATCCTTACCTACCGACGCCGAAAAACAGGGACATGGATTACAGTACGTGTAGAACCTGAAGCCATGAAGCTCATCCAAGCTTTAAAAAGTACGGATATCCATTCTCCTTATTTATTTCCTTTTATCCAAAAATATGGTAGAAACGAGTATCATCAGTATCAATACGCTTTACGGATATTCAACTACCAACTCAAAAGATTATCAGAACTGCTAGGCACACATATTTCTCTTAGTAGCTACAGCGCCCGACATAGCTGGGCTACCATTGCCAATTATCAGAACTATCAGCAGGAGCTAATTTCAAATGCTATGGGACATTCATCTGTTAAAGTAACAGAAACTTACTTTAAGGTACATTCAGACGAACAAATCAATGAAATGAATAGAGGAATATTAAAATATACATTTCAGCAATAGAACATTCCCATATAAATATGTCTATCAATACATTAAATAAAAAAATAACTATCACATAGACATATCCGTTACTTTGCAGGTAACAGATTAATATTTTTAAATGCAAAGATAGTAAAAAGTTATTATTGCAAAAGGTATATGAAAATTTTTTTAAATAAACATTTTGTGTATTTAAAAAATCTGTTTTATAACATGATAAATGATGAGATTTATACATATTTCCAGACATAGTGATGATCAATTCTTTTGATAAATATTTCTATTAAATGAAATAACTTGTGGCTTTTATCAGAAAAAGTACTTCTATCCCTCAAGGTCTTCATTTTTCTCTGTTACCTGCAAAGTAACAGAACTATGAAAACACATATAAATAACACAGAAATACACATTATAAAATATGCGGGACATGAAGAATATCATTTGCATACTTTTTCTGATGGTTGGCATATCTTTGTCAGCCCAGAATGTTGCGGTTAAAACAAATCTACTTTACGATGTTTCGACAACCATCAACTTAGGAGCTGAAATAGGCCTTTCTCCCAAGTGGACGTTAGACTTATCGGCCAATTATAACGGATGGACTTTCAGCGAAAATAAAAAGTGGAAACATTGGCTGTTGCAACCCGAAGCCCGCTACTGGTTCTGTGAGCGATTCAACGGTCACTTTCTGGGAGCACATCTACTGGGCGGAGTCTACAATGTAAGCAATTGGGATACAGACTTTACTCTCTTGGGCACCGACTTTGGAAAACTAAAAGGACACCGTTACGAAGGATGGCTTGCTGGAGTTGGTATAGGATACGGATACCACTGGATACTGGCAAGACATTGGAGTATCGAAGCTGAAATCGGGGTCGGTTACATTTATACACGGGCAGACAAGTACGAATGTCCACGTTGCGGCGAGCAACTGGAAGACAATAAACCGCACCATTATGTTGGTCCGACCAAGGCTGCAATCAATCTGATTTATGTATTCTAAAGAAAAGGAGATAGAGAGTATGAAAAGAAAAGCTTGCTATATATTGCCTTATTTAGTTTTCGGCGCTTCGTTTCTATTACCTGCTACAGCTTTTACACAGACACAACCCTCCCAAAGTGGTGTCAGTATAAATCATGTACAGATAAATCGGGTACGCGACAGTGTCCGTATCGCCTTCGATTTTAATTTTGACAATCTCCAGCTACGTTCCAACCGTTCATTGGTGTTACAGCCCTTCTTCAAAGGAGATGGTGGCGACCAATGGCTCCCTGCTGTTGAAGTTATGGGACGCAGACGCTACTTATATTATTTACGCAACGACTTACTATCCTATGCTGAAAAGCCTTACCGTGTAATAAAAACAGGTAAAGACATACAGCGACAGCTTCCTTATGCAATCAGTCTGCCTTATGAGCCATGGATGGAAAACGCTTCACTCTATTTGGGAGAAGACGAATGTGGATGTGGACAGGTCATCAATATGAAGCAACACCCCCTTGCTGTAGCAGATATAGCCTGGCATCCTGCCCTCGCCTATCTTACGCCAAAAGTAGAAACTGTAAAAAGCCGTCAGCTCAGCGGTCATGCCTATCTGGATTTTCCGGTCAACAAGACCGAAATTAATCCAGACTACCGCCGCAATCCTGAGGAACTGGCAAAAATATGTGCCACGATAGATAGTGTACGTTCCGACAACGATGTACGTATCGTACAGATACACATCAAAGGTTATGCTTCTCCCGAAGGCAGTTATAGCTCCAATGCCCGACTGGCAGAAGGACGTACCAACGCTTTAAAGCAATACCTCATTGACCGTTATGCGCTGGCCGACACATTATTTAATATAGCCTTCGAGCCCGAAGACTGGCAAGGTTTCCGCAAGTACGTTGAGACAAGCAACCTTCCGGACAAAGAAGAGATTATACAACTGATAGACAGTAATGAAGATATCGACGTCAAGGAACGCCAGATACGTGCACGCTATCCTCAGTCATATCGTACCCTATTGGAAGACTGCTACCCTGCCTTACGTCATTCCGATTATCGCATAGATTATGTGATTAGAGGATTCAATGTGGACGAAGCGAAACAGCTCATTCATACGCGTCCGCAAAATCTCAGCCTCAACGAGATGTTTGCCGTAGCACAGACCTACCAGCCCGGCAGCGACAATTTCAAGCATGTATTCGATGTAGCTGTACGTTTGTATCCGGATAGCGAAGTTGCCAACCTCAATGCGGCAAACGCCTTACTTGAAAAAGGTCTGGCGCAGCAGGCATTGCCTTATTTAATGAAAGCTGGTGAAAGTCCGGAAGCCGCAAATTCGCGGGGAGTAGCCATGCGAATATTGGAACGGTATGATGAAGCCATCAAGTGGTTACAACAAGCAGATAATGCCGGACTAAAAGAAGCAAAAATCAACTTGTCAGGAATTGAATAAAAAGGTCTTTAGAGAAACTGATTAAAAAGACCTTAATAGCAATAGGATTTATTAATTTTAATTAATTATATAGCAATTATGAAAAAGGTGAAGTATTTAACATTGCTATTTGCAGCAAGTATGTTTGCCGCATGTAGTGATTCGTTGGATGACAACAGAACAGAAAATGGAGGTACCACTCTCACGACAGGAGACGGATATGTAAAAGTGGCTATTAATTTGCCTACCACTAGTGGCATGTCAAGAGTAAATGATGACAACATGCTTGATGATGGTTTGGAAGGAGAATATGCAGTAGAAAACGGAATAATAGCATTTTTTAAAACTACTACTTCCGGAAATCCTGATGCCAGTGCGACATTCGTCAAAGCTTATGACTTAGGGACATTAACTCAACAAGATGATCAGAGTGATGCTCAAGTTTCTACCCGGGTAACAACAACGACCGAAGCACCATTGGTAGGCACTGGTGAACAACTTTATGCACTCGTTATTCTGAACCCTACTGATGCTGTCGCTTCAGTAGAGGCTACAACTGGGACATTAAAAATTAATGGTGAAGCTTTAGCCTCAACGTCTACACTTTCAGCTTTACAAGCAAAACTTGAAAATCAGACATTATCTAATTATTCAGGAACTAAATTCTTAATGACAAACGCTCCATTGTCAACTGTTGTAGGAAATAGTTCAGACCTTGCTACTACTGCTACTGCTAAGACATTGGTTCCTGTAACCGTTTATGAAACAAAAGCTGCTGCCGAAGCTGATAAAGACCCTGCAAAAATCTATGTAGAGCGTGTAGTCGCAAAAGTTACTTTGTCAGGATTTACTTATAACAATAGTGAATATACTAAAACCGCTACAGTTTCCAATACCAAACCAAATGGAGATGACGAAAGTGTCTATAACGGTGATATAATCAAGCTTACTGGCTGGGCATTAAATGTAACCAATAAATCAACTAAATTGGTACGTGATGTAACCGGATTCTCTGGTTGGCTATCAACTACTGATAACAATCCCGCTCGTTTTGTAGGAACAAATGCTATTGCAATGTCAAATAATCAATCTTATTATCGTATTTATTGGGCTGTTGATGGTAATTATACAAGTGATACAACGACACCTGCTGATGATTTTACAACTTATACAACTACCACTCAACCAAGTTGGAACACAAATGCGGAAAATAATCAATCTAGTTCCCCATTATATTGCTTCGAAAACACGATGGATCATAGTCAACAATTACAAAACCGTACCACAAGCGTATTGCTGAAGACTGAATATCGGGTTAAATTCAGCGATAACGATACACCAGCTGCTCGTGATTTCTTTATTTGCGGTACAAACCCGACTAAATATCCTGCTGAAGACATTTCTGAGGGTAACATTAAAGGTATAGTTTCTCATGTAAAAGAAACAGTATCCTTAGTAAAGGATTTAAACCTGCAACTGAACACTAACGCTGCCGGAGGTTCTTATGACAGTGCTGCTAACATGAAAGTCCTATTTAAAAATGGATCAAGCGAGCTGACAGACTCACAAGCTGAAGCAATCTGGAATGCAATTGGTACAATTAAATACTATAAAGGTGGAGTAAGCTATTATTACGCAACCCTAATCAGACATTTCAATGATTCAGAAACGCCATGGGATGCGAGTGCCCCAACCTATGCATTGAAACATCTGGGACGTTATGGCGTAGTTCGTAACAACTGGTATGACATTAATATCACTAGTATCAGTGGTCCTGGTGATCCCGAAATTACTACTCCGTCAGAAGATCCTGATGACCAAGCTGAAGGCTATGTTCGTGCCGAAATCAACGTCCTCTCATGGGCTAAACGTTCTCAGAACGTAGATCTATAAATCATATTATTAAGGTAGGGACTGTGATTTTGAACACAATCCCTACCCTACTCAACCAAAGATATAAAAACATTTTATATGAACCATTGTGCCAAACATATACTAGGGGTAGGCTGGCTGGCATGCTTGCTGCTGGTCTTATCCGTCACGTCGTGTACCGACTTAATTTTCGACAGCCGTGAAGGGTGCGAACGAGGAGTATACGTAAACTTTAAATACGACTACAACCTTTACCGTGCCGATATGTTTGCCGATCATGTAGGCGAAGTGACACTTTATGTTTTCGATGAACAAGGAAACTATATTACACAGTGTACAGAAGCTAATGAAGAGGGAAATGAACCGTTAAAAAAGGCTGATTACGCCATGTTCCTCGATTTCCTGAGGGAACCTACCGCTTTATAGCGTTGGCACATCAACGCAAATACGATGACCTGCTTCAAGAAGAAGGTGCCAAGTTCCGGCGCACGGAAATGAACGAAAACAATGTGAAAGAGGATCTGAAAATTACCCTTGATCACATTTCAACATACGAAGGAGAAACGTATATAGACCATCAGAATCAACCGCTCGATACCCTATGGCATGCCATGTCCGAGGAAACCGTAGAAGTGACACAAGGAAAAATGGCTCACCATACGATGTCTTTAGTCCGTAATACCAAATACATCAGTGTTACCTTGAGAGACATCGAAGAACCAGATTTAATGGATATCAACGATTATGAGTTGTACATAAAAGGAGCAAATGTACAGCTAAATCATGACAACTCGGCAAGTAATCACCCCAGAGCCATCTGTACTCCTTTCGTGACTTGGAACACGAAAGATCCCGACAGTGACACCCGTACTTCGGTAGGAAACATGGGACATGCCGATTTTATGACTTCCCGCATTTTCGTTCACGATAACTTAGCAGATGATGAAGTACTGATAGTAAAAAATAAAAAGACAGGCAAAACCGTGATCGAAGTAAATTTACCCGACTTGCTTAGCCGTCTGTGTAACTACGACGAGCTGCATCGCTACTCCCGTCAGGAGTTTCTTGACCGCGGCTACGATTACAATCTCTCATTCTTCCTGTCTGGAGGCAATTGGGCATACGCTAACGTATCCATTGGCGTATTGGGATGGAGCAAACGTATTCAAAATGTATCATTAGGAGAATAAATACCATGAAACGACCCGTTCTGACATACTTATTTTTCTTCTGTCTGGTTCTGATAACCGCAGCTTGCAAGGATGATAGCCTTCCAGCCTCTTCTGTAGAAAAGGAAGGTGGAAGCAATGTATATGTAAGCATTGTTGTGAATACAGAAGATTCACAAAACAGCCGTGTTTCCACTCCCACTCCCGGAGAAGATGGAGACGGCCCACCAATTGGCGTAAATGAAGAGAATGTAGTACACGACTTGAATGTATTCTTCTTTCATACAACCGATAGAGAAGGACTAAATACGACAGATTCGTCAGTAAACGTTGTTTCAATATATTTCAACCAATTAACAGGTAGTACGACAAAATATACAACAGAAACGAAAGAGATAGAAGGTTTAGAGATAGGTTCGTCTTATAATGTTCTGGTCATTGCAAACTTGGGCGAGTCTTTAAAAAACATAACTACCTTAGAAGACCTGCGTCAGTACACCGTTTCAACTCCGATAGAACAAACGAATCATTTTGTAATGGCATCTTCCAAAACGGGAACCCCTGTTAAAATTCAAGCCACTTCCAAAAACAATCCGACCGTGGTTTCAGCAAACGTAGAACGACTGGCAGCACGGGTGGATTGTCATTGGAATAATGAGTATTTAGTGGGGAATGATACAGTTGTCATCACAGAAGCCATGTTAGTCAATAAATATACAGGAGGAACGTATGCCTTTAAACGAGTAACCAAGTCTACTACAGACTTAACAACAATTGATTATTTGGGAACGGAAAAGGTAAATGTAGAGGGAAATCTTGCTGCAAATTATGTCATAGACCCCAAAACACTGAAAGTACCACAAACTGATATCGCTAATTCTTATGACCATTATTTCAGCACGTACTCTTGGAGTGCTACAGATAGTAACTGGAAATCATTGTCTACAGCTGTAACTTCTACTCATAACGATGTAACCTATTCCTTGCTCGACTATACAACAGAGAATGTGGTAAAAGCAGAAGATAGTGAAAATACATGTGCCACTTATTGTACCGGCATTGTGTTTAAAGCAAAATATAAACCTGCAGATATTTCTACTACTGATGGTAATCGTACCTTTTACCGATATAACGGTAAATGCTATGCTTCATTAACTGATATAAAAAATGTAATCGGAGATCAATCCATTAGTGATAATAATTTGTCCCAGTTTGGTATTACTAAATATCAAGACGGCATCTGTTATTATACTTACTGGATAAAACATGCCGAAGACGGAGATGATACAACGGTCAGTCCGATGGAATATGCCATTGTACGCAATAACATCTATCAGATAAACGTAACAGGAATAAACGATATCGGCACGGTAACGCCTACAGACTATGGCTTGTATTTGGAATGCACGGTTGACGACTGGATTTCGGAAGCTGAAATCACAATCGATTTCAGCGATAATTATGATGGAGAGATAGCAGGAATTCATGTTGTACAGAATCAAGATCAAGATGCTGTACTCGTTGCTTATAGTCAGGACAACGAGGTCCGCGATGCTCAATTCTCTTTCACGATGTATACTCCGGAAGGCATTGGATGGACGGCCCACCTTACCAATCCGGATGATTTTGAGTTTGTAGGCGACTATCATGGTGTAGGAGGTCAAGGTCCTGTTACGCTGCGTATACACCCCAGAAAAACTTTCGAGGAAGGAGTAACTCGCAAAACGTACATGTATATCACCATAGATACAGACAATAGTCCATTAAACTTCAACGTGGGCTCGGATGATACAAATAAGTTTCCGGGAGATGAGGATATTATCCATATTCAGCAAGTTAGCACAATTGAATATGACAATCTTCTAAATAATTCACAAAACTGAGCACTATGAAAAAAAGAAATATTATATATAGCATTGTTTGTACATTGTGCTGTTTCATCTGCTTTTCGTGTTCGGATGAAAAAGGCAATCCCCTTGCCTCTTCTACAGAAACAGGACTAACCTTGCAAATAAATGCGGGACAGAATACTTTTACCCGTGCCGATGGAATTACTGACAGTTCCGCAGAAAGTGCATGGGACAACGTCATTCGTTATTTGGATGTATTCATATTCGATAGTACGACGGGAGAACTGGTTCCGAATTGTTATTTCCATTTTGGCGACGGCTCAAACAATATCGTTGATCCGGTTTGCCTGATTTCAGGCAATTGGAAAAACCGTTTCCAGGATCACGAAACTTGTGACGTATATGTGATAGCCAATTTACATATCCATTCTTCAGGAAACAATACAGCAAGTGAAACTGATTTAGAACAGATTCAAACTCTCAGTGATTTGCAGCAACTCGTAGACGAATATAAAAATATATATCAATCCGTTTCACAAGATAGTAAAATGCCTTTTACCATGAGCGGGTATCGCATGTTGAAACTGGCTGAATCTTCCAATGTATATACCATATCTGTTGAATTGACCCGACTGGCCGCAAAAATAGAGATATCTTTAGATTTGAAGTTTACAACAGACCAAACAACAATCAATGGAACTACCTACCGGTACCCTACCAATGACGATATTGGTCAGTTGCAATATAGTGTCCATAACTATGCAACGAATGCACGAGTCTTGCCCGGTAATGATGATACATTCGGATATACCATAGCATCTGCAGCAGAAACGAGCCTTAAGTTTATGGACACAGACAATTCCGATAACTCAGTTCCTAAGATTATTGCCTACACTTATCCTACAGAATGGAGTAACGATATCTTAAAGGAAACGTATGTCATTCTCAACGCGCAACTGAAAAGTACTACTGATCAGGGGGAAGTTCCTCAATATATGAACAACTATTACAAGATTCCTCTCCGCCTCTCTACCGACGATAACAAGAAACTGAAGCGTAACCACTGGTATAAAGTAAAGGCTAAAATAACAGCGAAAGGAAATGCCACACCCGATAAGCCGATTGAAGTTAAAAACGTACAATACGAAGTAGCTCCTTGGTATGATACGAATATAGATATTAACGGAGACACTCCACTGTATCTGGAACTGAGTGAATATGATGTGGTGATGCGAAATGTGGATACATATGATTTAACGTTTGCATCGTCAAGCCAGATAGTAAAAGATCTAACCAGCCAAAAAGCAGAAATTGAAATTACGGAAATTTATTACAAAAATAAATATGGTAAAAAGATAGATTTAACGAATGACCAGGACATCATGAACAACACTTATTTAAGTGTAAAGGGAGGTTTAAATGGTCATCTGGTTATACACAGCCCCATACCCGTAAACAAGACCATCCGTTATATCACACTAACGGTTAAGAATGCACAATACAATGAGTCTGATCAAGGTACTCACAGTTGCATCAAGACCGTAACCATCAAACAATATCCCTTGGAATATATTACAGGCATTGCCGGATTGTATTCGTATTTGGATGAAAATACCGGAGCATGGCCTATGAATCGTTCCAACGATATATTATCGTATTTGGAATATTCCGGTGATAACTATGTGTATAATGGCACTATACAAGATGAAATCATCCAAGGTTTTAATGGCACAATAAGTGGCTTGAATGGAAAAATTGGTAATAAAGTTGATATGAAAAGTAAATTCTATGTGAAAAATGATAACGGTGAAGGACGCATTTTCCGTATAGATTACAGTTACATTGAAACCTACGAAAAAGTATCATCTCCTCAAGATTTTGCTACTGTTTATGTAAGGAAATATATGTTAGAAAAAGACAAGACAGATAATGATGTATTGGTACCAGAAAACGAAGGAAAAAAATATCAAATCAATGTCACAGAACAGAAGGAAGGAGATTATATAAAAAAGGATGACGAATATATTCAAGTTCAAGAGGGTACAGGAGCTTACACAATAGAAAGGAATAGTAATAAAAACGGAACATACATAGACGTATATGGAAAGACAACGGATACTGATAAAAGTAATTATATATATTACGCATATTATAAGGATCTCCCCTTATCATACTATTTGGAAGATAATGGTACAGCCTCCAATAATCAGATGTATCACGTAGTTATTACGTCCACTTCTGGAGATTATCAATTAGGACGTCCAATCATGAGCCAAGATACGGATTATGAGGATATTGTTGATCCCAATAATCCTGACAATGACAATCTGGTATCTCCTTCTTTCATGCTTGCATCACAATTAGGAAATAGTTCTACCATAAGCTGGGAAAAGGCTAAAAATCAATGTAAGAATTATGTAGAAGTAGGCAAAAATGGAGAAGTTTACGATGACTGGCGACTTCCTACCGCGGCTGAAATTAATATCATCATTAAATATCAGACAGATCCTGAAGTAAATACGAAAGATAACAGAGCCGTAATGGATTATGTATTGAATTATGAAGGCCAAAGCAATCCTGATTATTGGGTTTCACGCTCTAATTACTTCATGCATATACCTGCAAGTGGAGAAGGAACATTACAAGGAGGATCAAGTGACGCCGAGCACCGTGTCCGTTGCGTCCGTGATTTCCATGTTGGAGAACCTACAGAATAACCTTTCGAAGTAAAAAAGAATAAGTTATGATTAAGAAAATAGCATTCTATCTCATAGCAGGCATCGTAACGATGCTTTCTGGCTGTGTCGACCCGGATATGGGAAAGACAGGCGGTAATACCAGCCTGCCCGATGAACTGAGCCTTCGGTTCAGTTTTACGATACCGGGAAATACAGTAGTCAATACCCGCTCTATTGACCCCGACGGAGAGCCTGTTTCGTCTATCTGGCTGTTCCTCTTCAATGAAAGCGGTTATTATTTAGGGCATGTACGGGCAAATGAAGTTACATACCAAAAAACAGATACCAATGAGGGAGGTACATTCTCTACCCCTTCTATCCCCAGCACGGTGCGCCGCATCCACTTTATAGCCAACTATAATGCGGCAGATGTGGACGACAGCGAATTGCTGAACCGTACAGAAAAAGAAGTAATGACCCGTTTTACCTCTTCATCGGGCCGACTGGTATATTGGGGTCGGAAAGTCTTTACAAGCAAAAACGACTCGACTTCTTATTTTACTAATAAGAATAATACTCAAACTTCATCGCCGATCATACTTTACCGCAATCAAGCAGCTGTCACTTATCAGAAAGCAAAGAATGTAACGGGTGAATTTGAAATTCAAGGTTTTGCCATTTGTAATACATACGCCAAGGGTACGGTTGTTCCTTACAATCATCAGAATGAAACAAATCCGTTCGATTTCGATTTAACAACAGAGAGCCAAGGACGTGCTGTCCACGATTATGTGACACTCTGCTCTGGTGAAGATCTGATAAAGGCAACCGATCCGGAGGATACGGAAGTACAGAATGAATGGGGATTACGGTATATTTTCGAGCATGAAAATGCACAGGATGATCCGATGTTCGCCATCTTTAAGATTGACGGCAAATATTACAAGCTGATGATTGTAGATGATCAATCCAATCCGTATAAGATTATCCGCAATCACCGTTATATTTTCAACTTCCATAGTGCTCCCCCAACCACATTGGGATATGCCACCTTTGAGGAAGCAAAAAATGGCGTAGCTGCCAATAACGTATGGGTATCTATAGATAATGAACTGCCTTCCATCGGCGACGGAACTTCTGCGCTGACGATTGAGGGAGAAACAACCCGAATCTATACGGAACGAAAAGATGAGGTCATCAACTTTACCTGCACAGGAGGAATTACGTCCGATCAGGTAACTGCTACTTGGCTTTCCAACGAAGGACTGGCAAGCAGCGACCTGAATTTACAGTATGATCCCGCTACCGGTAAGGGAAGTGTGACTGTTTCCCTGAATGAAATAGCCGATACTCCCCAATATGGTACGTTACAGATAAAGGCAGGAAAGTATCCGCGCACCATACAGATTGTCTATTTGAATAAATTCGACTTTGCACCGGTATGGACTTCCAGTTCAGTACCGAGACGTTCCGGCGAACCGGTGTCTATTGTATTCAATATACCCGACACCTATCCCGAAGAACTTTTCCCGGTAGAGTGCAAAATTTCGTGCAACCTGTTCGATGCAAACACAAACAACCAGTTGGAAGTGATAGAGGAAAAAACCTCTTTCACCATAGACGGAAAAGAGGTAGTACGAGACTGGGATTACAAATATGTATACAAAGCCGACAAGCCGGGCTTGCATCGTGTGGACTTCAAAACGCTGATGAACAGTTACCCTGCCAATCCCGATTCTCCAGCAACGAAGAATGAGGTATTGACCTGGTTCCTGGAAGCTCCGTATTTCAATACGATAGAGCGGACCATCAATATGGTGGATTCTACCTATGCTGACCAGAAGATTATTATTTACGAAACGACATTGAATGGTAATCAAGCATCCGGTACTTACGAACGTAAGATTGCTCCCATAAAAGGACAGACTTTCGATTTAAAATTCTATCTGGAAAACGGTACTCCGGCAAATACGAAAATACGTATCTACATGGACAAGGCGGTAGAACCTGGATATCAGGAAGGTAAGTGGCCCGCTAATTTAAGCGAAGCCCGATATGATGCCCCCGATGCAGGCCGATATTTTATCTATACGGTTCCAGAAGACGCAACATATAATGAATACAATAACACCAGATACCTTGTATCCATTCCTTTCCGCACGGTTTCGGCTCAATGTGAAGGTTACGCTCGTATAGCGGCTGCCAGTACCGATGGCAACGATGCTGACCATTGCTATAAGTCAGCTATTGTTACTCGTGTCAATAATCCGGAAGCGTATAACTTTCACTTACAAGCTAATAATGCTAAAGAGCTTTCATTACTCTACGGTACAGGACAGAAGGTAACACTAAGTATCACCCCCGATTTGGGAAGCCATACCGTATCTTCCTGTAAAATCCTCATCAAAACCCAAAACCTGGAACCGGCAGACAAGGATGCTGTTGTATGGGACAATGAGCGGGACGGGTACGTATGGACTATTACAGACCTAAGTGCCAGAAACTATACATTGGACATGCTAACAAAAGACGTCGTAAGTGCTGAAACCGTAACAATCAGCGAAATAAGCGGCAATGTAGCGTTTTATGAAGATGAGATTACGATAAAGAATCAGATTCTTAGCGGGGATATACAGATTGATGGCTATACATTCCAGACGACTTCTCCTTTCATTGCTTTGGAGAAATCGGATGGTACACGTATCGGGGCGTTTACTGTAACTGCAACCATTGACGAAAGTACAGGAGCTTATCAGTTGACTCTCCGTGGCGAATACGACTTTACCGAGGATGAAGAATTGAAGGTGATTTATTCGCCCATAAATGATACGAATGTCTATGTAGGCCAAACAACCATTACGGAATTGTTGAAATCTCCAATGTTGAATTTACAATTACAGCAATAGCCCGGTAACCTAATACAGACAGATCATCTATCAATCATAACACAAAAATCTCCTGCTTTAGCCTTTGTTTATTGATGGCTAAAAGCAGGAGATTTTTGCTTCGGCAATTTTATTTTAAAACTGCTTTCCTATGGTTGAGAGTGTGCATCCCCCATGGGGATCAGTCTTTGTAAATAGCCTTCTTTCCGGCAAGCAACGTATTCTTCATCAACGATACGATGGTCATCGGTCCTACTCCTCCCGGAACCGGAGTGATGTACGAGCATTTAGGAGCAACTTCATCGAATTTCACGTCGCCTGTCAGTTTAAAGCCCGACTTCTTTGTCGCATCGGGTACACGTGTAGTACCTACGTCAATCACTACTGCACCTTCTTTTACCATGTCGGCTTTCACAAAGTTGGGCTGTCCCATGGCTGCAATAATAATATCTGCTTCACGGCATTCTCTTACAAGATCCTTGCTCCGGCTGTGACAAACCGTAACCGTAGCATCGCCCGGATAGGCTTTCTGCATCATCAGCATCGCCATCGGCTTGCCTACGATGTTGCTTCTTCCCAAAATCACACATTTCTTGCCCTGAGTTTCGATGTTATAGCGTCTCAGCAATTCCAAAATTCCATTTGGAGTAGCCGATACATAACAAGGAAGACCAATCGACAATCGCCCTACGTTGATAGGATGGAAACCGTCCACATCCTTGCGGTAGTCTATTGTTTCAATCACTTTCTGCTCGGAGATATGTTTGGGCAGAGGCAACTGTACGATAAATCCGTCAATATCGGGATCGTTATTCAACTCGCGTACTTTTGCCAGCAGCTCTTCTTCAGTTACATCGCTTTCGTAACGGATGAGCGTTGACTTGAAACCACATACTTCACATGCCTTGACTTTTGCGGCAACATACGTTTCACTTCCTCCGTCGTGTCCTACCAACACCGCAGCCAGATGCGGACGCTTGCCTCCACGGGCAACAATATCGGCTACTTCGGCAGCAATTTCTTGCTTGACCTGTTCCGAAACCTCTTTTCCATTAATCAGTGTCATAATACAAACTGCTATATTAGGTTATTCATAGTACTAACAAATTTACGACTTTTCGACGGGGCCTGACAGAGATGGAATCTGTGTTTATATTTTATTAACTTTCATTTGACCGGCAGGTCCGAGTATTTCTTATGCCCCCGTACCTTCGACTGCCACAAGATGCTGAACGAAAATCGTCCGGACACGTTGAAGCAGACGGCATTATCCAAGTTCTCCTGCCGGTCGGCTTTAAACTGCGGACACAGACGGGCATATTCTTTTCTCGCCTGTATCACGGCACGGAAATTTCCCCAGTCGCCTTTCAGCAAAAAGACACATGCTGCCACATAGTCCAGACACGCCCGTATCTTCATAACCGGACGCAATTCTTCGGGAGGAAGGTTTTTATACAGCATCAGCAGGTTATTGCGGAAATTCAGAAAGGTCTTCCGCGGATTCTCTTTCTTCAGCGTAGCTCCTCCTACATGCCAGACTTTGCTTTCGGGCAGGCAGAAGAGTTTGTAACCACGGCTTCGCAAACGCCAGCACAAGTCTATCTCCTCCATGTGGGCAAAGAAACGTCCGTCCAGACCGCCTACTTCACGATATTTATCCAACCGGATAAACAACGCAGCTCCTGTTGCCCAAAAAACAGATATCGGTGTGTCATATTGTCCTTTGTCTTTTTCTACGACCTCGAAGATACGCCCGCGACAGAACGGATAGCCGTAGCGGTCGATAAACCCTCCGGCCGCTCCGGCATATTCAAAACGATCCTTCTGCTTCCAGTCGAGCAGTTTGGGCTGACACGCTGCTACATCCGGATGAAGGTCCATATATTCCACCATCGGAGTCAGCCAGCCGGGAGCAACTTCAACGTCGCTGTTGAGCAATACCGCATATTCGGCATCAACTTGTTCGAAAGCCTTGTTGTAGCCGTTGGCAAAGCCGTAATTCCGATCCAAACGAATCAGACGGACTGCCGGAAACTCCTGCTCCAGCATGCGGCAGGAGTCATCGGAAGACCCGTTGTCTGCTACGCACACTTCTATCCCCTCACCAGCAGAACCAGCCAGCACGGAAGGCAGAAAGCGGCGAAGCATTTCGGCTCCGTTCCAGTTCAAGATGACTACAGAAACCTTGTTCATATCATTGTTCCTTTCAGTGCAGTACCTTCTTCATTGAAGTCGCCCAGACGAACCCGTACCAAATGATTGTCCAGATTGTCGTCGTGATTCAACTCCACACGGATATAATTTGCCGTAAACCCATGCATTGGCGTTCCGGCTTTGGAATGCTCCATCAGCACGGTGGCCTCCTGTCCGATGTGACGGGCATAGAAAGCCCTTGTCTTTTCGTCCGACAAAGCCAAGAGCCGCTGGCTTCTCTGATGCTTATCTTCGGGAGAAACCACATAATCGATCTTCAGCGCCTGTGTTCCGGGACGTTCCGAATAGCTGAACACATGCAACTGGGTTACATCCAGACTACGTATAAACTCGTAAGCCTGTTCAAAATATTCCGGAGTCTCCCCGCGCGTACCCACAATCACGTCCACGCCGATAAAGACATCGGGCATCAGCGATTTAATCTTCTGTATCTTGTGTGCAAAGAGTGCCGTATCGTAACGGCGGCGCATCAGCTTCAGCACCTCGTCGCATCCCGACTGCAACGGGATATGGAAATGAGGCATAAAACGACGCGAACGGGATACATATTCTATAATCTCGTCGGTGAGCAGATTGGGCTCGATGGAAGAGATACGGTAGCGCTCAATGCCTTCCACCTCGTCGAGTGCTTTCACCAGATCGAAGAAACTTTCTCCCGTCGTCTTGCCAAAGTCACCGATGTTGACACCCGTCAGCACGATCTCCTTGCCGTCTTCTGCCGCTACCTGCCGTGCCTGCTCTACCAGATCGGCAATCTTTCCATTACGACTCCGGCCGCGTGCAAACGGAATGGTACAGTAGGAACAGAAATAATCGCACCCGTCCTGCACCTTCAGGAAATAGCGCGTACGGTCGCCTTTGGAGCACGAAGGAACAAAGGTACGGATATCCTTTGTAGCCGTGGTGATAGCCTCACCATGCTCGTGTTTCTCCAGATTGCCCAAATATTTCATCAGGTCGCCTTTCTGCTCGGCTCCCAATACAAGATCTACTCCTTCAATGTCTGCCACCTGTCCCGGCTTCAACTGAGCATAGCATCCTGTTACCACAATAAAGGCACCCGGATGTTCTTTTGCCAGACGATGAATGGCTTGCCGGCATTTCTTATCCGCCATTTCGGTCACCGAACAGGTATTGATTACACAAATGTCCGCCTGCTCGCCCTTACGAGCGGTACGCACACCCGCCTCCTTCAGTATTTTACCGATAGTGGAAGTTTCTGCAAAGTTCAGTTTGCAGCCCAATGTATAATAAACAGCTTTTTTATTCTGAAAAATAGTGGTATCTGTCATACGTTAATATAATGATTCGAATTGCAAAGTTACGCATTATTATCTGAACACAAAGATAACTGCCTCATCTTACCCCCAAGAAAAGATAAAATCAGGATCAAAAAGAGTCTCTCCTCTGGAAATCTGCCCGTCCCTTCAGAGAAAATGGGAAAAATCGTTTAAATATACGAAAGATTTACGTATTTACCTTATCAGGAAACATCTTTTAGGAAGAAAACTATTTAAAAACATATTTTTTTTGAAAAAAAACGCTCCAAAGAGAACAACGTATCAAAAAACTCTATATCTTTGCAGTGTTTTAAGAAAACGACATAAGTATTACAGATTTAAAAAAGCAAAGAAAATGAAAAAATTAGTATTTTTGTTCGTAGCATTCGCTGCTGTATCTTTCGCATCATGTGGTAACAAAGCAGCTAACAATGAAGAAGCAGCTGATTCAGCAGCAGTTGAAACAGTAGAAGAAGCAGCTCCGGTTGTTGACTCTACAGCAGTTGCAGCAGATTCTGCAGCAGTTGATTCTGCAGCAGTAGTTGCTGAATAATTTCGAACAACATTCGAGAGAATTGAAAGTCTGGCGCATGCGAAAGCATACTCAGACTTTTTTTATGCCCTTACGTTTCCTCATTCTCAGGTTCCCTTTCCTAAAAAAAACTCTTGTAATTCAAGACATAAAATTTACTTTCCACAACTACTCCACTCCACAAAGATTCCAATTCTTTCGCAGCAATCGTACAGATCCCCATAGGATGTTATCCGGATACACACTATTCATTTATTGCACAAAGTTTACCAAAGACATAAAAAAAAGAAATCCCGAGTAGAATAAAAGTTCTACTCAGGATTTTATCAAGTATTTACAGACTGCAAAATTAAGCTTCTTCTGCAACGACTTCGAAAGGAATTTCAACAGAAACTTCCTTGTGAAGTTTAACGATTGCTTTGTAGTGACCAACTTCCTTCACTGCATCCTTAACAACGATAATCTTACGATCGATGTTGTGACCCAATTTAGCAAGTTCTTCAGCAATCTGAATATTACCAACTGAACCATAGATAGCACCTGTAGCGCTAACTTTTGTAGCGATCTTCAAAGATACACCCTTCAAAGATTCTGCAACTGCTTCAGCATCTTTCTTAATCTTTTCCAATTTGTGAGCACGCTGTTTCAATTCTTCAGCCAGCATTTTCTTAGCAGCCGGAGAAGCGATAACTGCTTTGCCTGTCGGAATAAGATAGTTACGACCATAACCTGACTTAACGGTTACAATATCATTCTTGTAGCCCAAGTTAACTACGTCTTCTTTCAAAATAATTTCCATACTCTTATTCCTCCTTTAATTATTTCATCATATCAGTTACGAAAGGCAGCAAAGCCAAGTGACGAGCTCTCTTAACAGCCTGCGCAATACGACGCTGGAACTTCAATGAAGTACCTGTAATACGGCGCGGAAGGATCTTACCCTGTTCGTTCAAGAATTTCTTCAAGAATTCAGGATC
>ULTZ01025701.1_pt1 | contig 18962 bp, 18 predicted proteins | sample 1957981 | NCBI WGS metagenome assembly ULTZ01 (sample SAMEA4835745, study PRJEB28245) | human gut metagenome | biome: gut microbiome; material: fecal sample | place: Denmark | collected 2008
CTGCGGATTTCCACCATGCTTTTCAGCGTTTCTTCCCATCTTTCCCCTAAAAAAGTTCACCTCTATTACAATTGAACTTCAAATTCAGGACAAAACTGAAAAAAGCCAGTTTAAATTTTCCTTCAAAAAATGCTGAACAACATTAAAACAGAGACTAAGAGGAGTAGGCTTCTTTTTTATTATACAAGCATTAAAATCACATATTTTTAGTATTTTTGTACCCAAATTCACCATATAAAACAAACCAATAAAAAGAGGATGAAAGCATCAGTACGTTTAGTTCGTTTTGCTACAATAGGAACCTTAAATTACCTTATTACCATGTTAGTGATATGGATTGTGATGAGTTACTTCTCATTCAAAGGAAAATATATAGTAGCAAATATTATGGCATATCTCATCGCTCAAACCCATAATTTTATATGGAGCAAATATTGGATTTTTCCTTCCAGCAATCCCCAAAACAGTCTTTGGCAACAAATAATGCTCTTTTGTACCGCTTTTGGTATTGCCTATGGCATACAACTTCTTTTTGTGATACTGATGATAGAAGCAATAGGAATCAAAGAATTTACAGCACAATTTATTGGAATAATAATATATGGAGCTGTTAATTTTATGGTAAACAATAGAATAACATTCCGATAAATATATTTCAAAACTTATGGCAGACAATTATATAGAAAGGCAATACGAACAATATGAAGCCCGAAAGGCTGCATGGGAAAAAAAACGTAAACAAGGAAAAAAGAAAGCGATTTCCGTCAAGCCTCAACCAAAGGACCTGACAGACAATACAATCAAACTTCCTAGAAAAGCATTCATCACAGGAGGTGCCGATGGCATAGGGAGAAACATTGTGAAAGCTTTCTGCAACTCACAATACCAAGTCGCCTTTTGTGACAAAAATGAGGATTTAGGAATACAGACAGCCAAAGAGACCGGAGCAATTTTTTATCATGCCGATGTAAGTAATAAAGAATCCCTTGAGAACTGTATGCACGAGCTTTTTGAAAAGTGGGGGGATATGGACATCATTATTAACAATGCCGGAATAAGCGAATTTTCTCCCATCACGGAAACCAGCGTGGAGGATTTTGATAAAATTTTGTCCATCAATCTGCGACCTGTATTTATCACCTCACGCACATTAGCTTTGCATCGCAAATCCCAAGCAGAAAATCACCCGTATGGCAGAATTATCAATATCTGTTCCACCCGTTATTTAATGAGCGAACCGGGAAGCGAAAGCTATGCGGCTTCCAAAGGAGGAATCTATTCACTGACCCATGCACTTGCTTTATCCCTTGCCGACTTTCATATCACCGTAAACTGTATTTCGCCGGGATGGATTCAGACCAATGATTACGAACGGCTACGCCCAGAAGATCATGCCCAACATCCATCAAGACGAGTAGGCAAACCAGAAGACATAGCACGTATGTGTTTATTTTTATGTCAAGAAGAGAACGACTTCATCAATGGACAAAATATCATCATCGATGGTGGAATGACCAAAAAGATGATTTATTTAGAATAAAACGAACTAAAGAAAATATCTATAATGAATAAATAATCACTCATGAAAATACATCATATCGCCATTTGGACATTTCATCTGGAAAAGCTAAGGGAATTTTATACTCGTTACTTTAACGGAACAAGTAATGAAAAATACATTAATTCCCAAAAAGGTTTTGAATCTTACTTCATTTCATTTGAAAGTGGTGCTACATTAGAGTTGATGAGTAGGATTGACGTGCAAAATATCCCGATAGAAGAAAACAGACCGGGATTGACCCATCTAGCTTTTTCTTTTGAAAGCCAAGAAGCTGTCTTATCACTAACGGAACAGCTACGTACTAAAGGATACCATATCGTAGGTGAACCTCGCATTTCAGGAGATGGCTATTTTGAAAGTGTGATACTAGATCCAGACGGAAACCGGATAGAGTGTGTTTACAAAAAAGAGCAGGAATGCCCTCCTGAGGGAAATCATGTAATAGAAACTGAGCGACTTATTTTACGTCCTTTTACAGAGAATGATACGGAAGCTGTTTTTAACTGTTGCCAGAATCCCAACCTAGGAAATAATGCTGGTTGGAAACCTCATGACACACTGGAAGAATCTCTGAAAATTCTTCAAACAATATTTATACCACAAAAAGACACATGGGCCATCACTAGAAAGGAAGACCGGCTTCTGATAGGAGCTATAGGAATTCTACCAGACCCAAAGAGAGAGAATTCAAATGCCGGAATGATAGGTTATTGGTTAGATGAAGCCCAATGGGGAAAAGGATATATGTCTGAAGCCGTCTGTGCTGTCTTGGACTATGGCTTCAACAAACTAGGATTAACCTTGATCAGTGCAAATTGTTATCCTCAAAACAAACGTTCACAACGTGTTTTGGAGAAAATGGGGTTTACATACGAAGGCATTCTCCATCAAGCCGAAGTTAGCTATGATGACAAAATATATGATCATTTGTGTTATTACTTAGAGAAAAACAACCTAAAATAAGTTTTTCATTTTTACACAATCTCAAATGCCTATTCTATTTCATCATTAATTTTGTTAATCCCTAACTCCCCCCAAAGGATATATACGTGTCTAAAAAAATCAAAACAAAGCAATCGTTCTTGGGTAAAACATTTATCCAAGAACGATAAAAATACACCTTATTCTTCTTCGGAGATTATTTCTCATAAAATCAATTGAAATAATACAAGAAGATAGCGATGCCTTCAAGTGCCTTCTTCGGTTGGTCTTTTATCTCAATTGTAAATTTAATTTCAGCCTTGGCTACGCCACGCAAGTTCTGTAAAGAATGAAGACTTGCTACCATACGAATACTCTGACCTGCTAGGACAGCCTGTCCAAATTTCATCTTGTCCATACCATAGTTGATCATCATTTTCAGATTATTCACTTCTATAATCTGGTTCCACATATGTGGAAGCAACGAAAGGGTCAGGTAACCATGTACAATAGTACTATGATAAGGACTTTCCACTTTAGCACGTTCTGTATCTACATGAATCCACTGATGATCCAAGGTAGCATCTGCAAAAAGATTAATTCGGTCTTGCGACACTTCCACATAGTCGGAAACTCCAATCTGCCGTCCTAGCAGCTTCTCAAAATCCTCGTACGAATTAACAACAACTTTATCCATTATCTCTTTGTTTTAAAGGTTATACACTAATTGAATACAAAAATAAGAAAAAATAGTCCTATATTTGCACTTTATTCATACAAAAACTTCATTACAGATGAGAATTATCGAAAGAGAACAGCGTACCGCAGAACAAATGATCCGAATTTATTGTCGGTACAAGGAAGGCAATAAAGAGCTTTGCCCAACCTGTCGGCAGTTATTGCAATATGCACATAACCGGTTAAAGCATTGTACATTCGGTGAACAAAAAAAGACTTGCCGCAACTGTCCCATACATTGTTATAAACCAGAAATGAAGAAACGAATACAAGAAGTAATGCGGTATGCTGGTCCACGAATGTTTTTTTTTCATCCCATAACAACTATCAAGCATTTCATTCATCAATAAACAGAATGGACAGAGCACAGTTTTATAAAGAAGTATATAGCATTACAAAAGAAATCCCCTACGGCAATGTTTTTACTTACGGAAAAATAGCACAACTTATAGGTAATCCCCAATATTCACGAATGGTAGGACAGGCTTTATCTCATGCACCAAAAGAAGAAGACCTTCCTTGCCACCGGATAGTAAACAGCCAAGGAAGACTAGTTCCCAGCTGGCAGAAACAAAAAGAATTATTGGAAAAAGAAGGAATCACCTTCAAGCGCAATGGATGCGTCAACATGTCCAAACACTTATGGGACATTACTGGTTCACTCACATCGACAATAGGTATTAGCCCCACAAGTGCAACGTGGCAATAATTGCTCACTCAGTTCGTCCCGATAAAACTCATATAATTCACGATACATCGTTTCATAAAGTTCGGAAATACGATGTTCCAATTCTGTTTCATCCTCATAAATATGCTGAAACGGGTCATCAAAAGAAAAATGCTTCCAGTTTTTCACTTCCTTATTAAAATCACCCTCCACTTCCTTTGCTTCTTCACAAAGAGTAATCACATAGTCCCATGGTTGATGGCAATATATATCCACATCACTAGCTTTCTTACGAGAGCAATCGTATCCATTCTGTTCCATCACCCCTACCACTGAAGATGGTACCACTCTTCCCGGCAGAACTCCAGAGGTAAATATCTTTGTTCCATATCCAAAAGAAGATAATATCTTCTGTGCCATACGACTACGACATATGTCACTATTACTCACCAATAAAATATTCATCGCTATTCCTATATTTAAATTCAACAATTATTTTCATTCATCCCTACTAACATAAAACACTCTCAAAGTATAAACTAATATCCGATACCCAGCCCCATTCAAGTGCAAATCATCAATGGGCAAATTAGGGTTCAATTTATCATTCAACAACAATTTATCGAACACGTCTAAAATCACCAATAAATGAGATTTTAAGTTTTCCTTTGATACCTACCTCTTCACCAGTTTTTTTGGAGAGCCACTCCATGAACACCCCAAACAATAAACAATAGTTAAATCAAACCCTTCCATATTCTCTTCCAAATTTCTCGGTACCACTTCCCCTTCATCCGATACATAAACTAACAACCTTTCTTTCTTCTCATTTTTAACGTATAACCCTGCAATTTTGCATTGCGGACACAACAATTTTCTCATATCTATTTTCTCTTTTTATCCAAAACAACAAATTAACATCCAATTTTTCTTATAAATTTGCGGCAAAAATACGAAAAAAAAACAGTTGAATAGCATCTGTAGTGAATTTGCACAACATAAAAAGATTATTGGAAAGAAAATGCCTATCTTTGCCCAAGAATATAAAATCGCAAAATAAAAGTGTAGCTATGGAAATAAAATTAGACAGAAAAAAAAATCATATTGCGGCATCTGATTACAAAGAACAAATAACCGTCATAAAAACAACTAGCGATTTCAAAATAGGAAACAATGTAGACACGAACAAAATAGAAGGGAATTATATGGTAAAAAGAGAGAAAGAAACGCTTATAAAAATAATAGAACTTCGCAAATCTCAACGCGATATTATCCTAACTTTAAATGTATCTCTATATTCCCGTTACAGACTGAAAAGCAGTCAACTGAAGTATTACAGGAATTAAACAAAAACTTTATCATCCATTCCGAGTTGTCCGCATAGTGACCTCACAAGAAAAACAAATCATTAGCAACTATATTAAACGAACTATGATACATTTTTTTAAGAATTCCATTGCCACTATAAAGTTACCCGATAAGTTCACTTATCCTTTTCACTATACCCCTCATCCACTTTGCATAATAGCGACTAAAGAAGTACAAGCCTATCTGACAAGTCAATCCCAATGGCAAAAAGAATTGCAACAAGGAAAAATGTTTGGTGTCCTAATTGTACAAACACCCGAGAATAAAATAGGTTATTTGGCTGCATTTTCAGGAACATTGGCTGGTAAAAACTGTCATCCTTTCTTCGTTCCGCCAATTTATGATTTGTTACAACCACAGGGATTCTTCAAAATAGAGGAAGAACGTATATCCGCCATCAATGTATGCATTAAAAAGACACAGAACGACCCTCGTTACATAGATCTACTCCGACAAATTGAAAAAGAAACAATACAATCCCAGCAGGAATTGACTGAAGCTAAAGAGTTTTTCAAATCCGCTAAAAAAAACAGAGAAATCCGGCGCAAGACAGGAATTCCCGACGCAAAGGAGTTAGCTGCAATGATACGTGAAAGCCAGTTTCAAAAAGCTGAATTAAAACGCATGGAAAAAATATGGAAAGAAAAAATCGCTTCACTACAAGCAGAGGCCGATACTTTCATCACAAAAATAGAAACGATGAAGACAGAAAGGAAAAAACGTTCTGCCACTTTACAAAGAAAGCTGTTTGAGCAGTTTCAGATACTAAACGCCCATGGAGAAACAAAAGATTTATGTCGTATTTTTGCACAAACTATACAAAAATTTCCTCCTGCCGGAGCCGGTGAATGTGCAGCTCCCAAATTACTCCAATATGCCTATAAGCATCAATTAAAACCTATTGCTATGGCAGAATTTTGGTGGGGAGATTCTCCAAAAGCAGAAATAAGACATCATGGATACTACTATCCTGCATGTAAAGGAAAATGCGGACCTATCCTGGGACATATGTTACAGGGACTGGAAGTGGAAGAAAATCCCTTGTTAAAAAAACATTATCATGAAATGCCATTAGAGATAGTATATGAAGATAATTACCTAGTCGTAATCAACAAACCAGCGGGAATGCTCTCGGTTCCAGGAAAAGGAGAAATAGACTCTGTCTATCAATATATAAAAATACTTTATCCAGATGCCACAGGTCCTCTGATAGTCCACCGATTGGATATGGCTACTTCCGGTGTGTTATTAATAGCCAAAAACAAAGAAGTACATCAGCACCTGCAAGCACAATTCAAGAATAGAATGATAAAGAAACGATATATTGCCTTATTGGATGGCAAGATTTCTTCTAAAGAAGGAACCATAATACTCCCCCTCCGTATGGATCCTCTTGACAGACCCAGACAAGTAGTAGACCATGAACATGGAAAAACCGCTATTACACAATATCAGGTTTTAAACGAACAAGAAGGAAACACACTTATTGCCTTTTATCCATTGACAGGACGGACACACCAATTAAGAGTGCATGCCGCCCATCCGGAAGGATTACATTGTCCTATACGAGGAGATGAACTCTACGGACAAAAAGCAGACAGACTTTATTTACATGCTGAAAGTCTAGAGTTTGTTCACCCTGTAACAAAAGAAATAATTTTTGTAGAAAAGAAAAGTAATTTCTAATAGTTTTTGCTCAGAAAATTTATCTGTGGGTGCTGAAAGTTTTTTTCAGCACCTCACACACCAAATTAGTATTTCACCATTCCTGAAGTAGACATCCGTTTTATTCTTCCATACACATATATAAATGCGGGAATCAGAAAAATAACTGCAAATATCCATGCCGTAGGGTCACCAAAACAAACAGCTAAATAGCCCAATATTGGTACTGCATAAAGACTGACCATTATACGGGCAATCATTTCGGATGCCCCCGACAACATAGCCAAATTGGTAAAGCCCACCCCCTGAATGGAATAACGCAAGATACAAAGTAAGCCCAAAACCGGAAAGAAAGAAACGGAAATATGCAAAAACAATTCCGTATCTTTCAAGATCTCCCATTCTGCTGGGTCAACAAATAACAAGGCAAAAGTACGTGCTCCCAACATCAAGACTACAAACATAAAACCACAATAAATAACCATCATTAACACACTCGCCTTGATTCCCAGCCAGATACGCTTCGGTTTTCCCGCACCGTAATTCTGTCCACTATAAGTAGCCATAGCTATACCCAGACTCTCAAGCGGACACATACAAAACATCTTAATACGCATAGCAGCCGTAAAAGCAGCCACACAAGCAGTACCCAATGCATTATTTGCACTTTGCAACATAATACTGCCAATAGCAGTAATAGAGAACTGCAATCCCATCGGCACACCGATATACAGTAAAGTCTTTGCCAACGCTCCTCGAAATTTATGCTCTGTCGGAGTCCCCTTCAGAATCTCAAAATGACGCATCATATACAAATAACACAATACAGCCGAAACCCCTTGTGAGAATACCGTAGCCACAGCTGCTCCCGCCACTCCCCAATCAAGTATCAAAATACAAAAGAGATCAAGCAAAATATTCAATATCGTAGAAAAAAGCAAAAACCAAAACGGAGTCTTGCTATCACCCAATGCACGAATAATACTTGAAAGCAAATTATAGAAAAAGGTACAGGGCACCCCGATAAAAGTAATCAGCAAATAAAGATAAGCATCCTCAAGGATATTCTCCGGAGTCTGCATCATCTGAAGAATATCCGAACAAAACATACTAGTTACAATAGCAATTACTACAGACATCACCGCTGCCAATTGTAAACTAACTGCCACAAAACGCCGCATCATACCATAATCCCTTGCTCCAAACTTCTGTGCGACAGGAATACCGAAGCCACCACAACAGCCATTGCAAAAGCCTAATATCAAAAACACCACCGAAGTGCTAGCTCCTACAGAAGCCAAAGCATTAATTCCAAGAAACTTACCCACAATAGCAGCATCCATCAAGGAATAAGTCTGCTGAAGTAAATTACCCAGCAATAAAGGAAAAGCAAAATTCAATATCAAAGGGAACGGACGTCCCGAAGTCATCTCTCTCGAAGTTGCCATAACATGAATGTATTGTAAATCCGAATACAAATATATATCATCCTTTGTAAAAACACATATTTCTAGAACTTCATTTCAATGAATACCCATTAATAAAATGATACATATCAATTTTTCCCGGAGAACTATCGTCTTTCCCAAAATCCTGAATAAAAAAGCAACAACACAGCAAACAATTCCAAACGTCCTATCAACATCAGGAACGACAATATCCATTTAGCAGCATCAGGCAACGCCGCCCATGAAAAAGCAGGACCGAATGCTCCTAACCCCGGTCCCACATTGCCTAAGCTAGAAATTACTGTACTCATCGCTTCAATTATCCCCACCCCGAAAAACATCAGCAGTATCCATCCGGCCAAAATACAGAACAAATAAAAAATACAAAGAATGTATTCACTGAAGCAATGATGGAAGGCGATATAACCTGACGGTTCACACGAACAGGCAATACAGCCCTAGGATGCAGCATCCGTTTGAATTCATTTTTGATATTACGCGCCAGAATCATAAGGCGCATATTTTTGATTCCCCCACTAGTAGACCCCGTACATCCACCTGACAACATAGCAAAAATAAGAAGCATCCATGTAAAAGATGGCCACAAGTTATAATCATCCGTTGCAAAGCCGCATGACGTATGCGCCGTAGCCACTTGAAACAGAGCCCTGCGGAATGCCTTTTCCCAATCATAATGATTCTGAAAAACTAAGGCAAACGTAATAACAAGTGTCAGAATACTCACTGATTTCATAAACCAACGGAATTCATCATCCTGAAATAAACGCTTGCCTTTCCCTTTCAGACACATAAAATAGAGAGAGAAGTTAATACCCGAAAGGATCATAAATATCGCTATTACATATTCTATAAACGGAGAGTTCCAATAAGCTACACTAGCTTGTTTGGTAGAATAACCACCTGTAGCCGTTGTAGAGAATGAATGACATACCGCATCAAAAAAACTCATTCCTCCTATCATCAGCAGCACAGTTTCTGCAATTGTAAGAATAGCATATATCATCCACAGCCACTTAGCCATCACATCAATCCGGGGATGTGTTTTGTCGTGCGTCAGTCACTCCGATAGCCTCAGCTGAAAAAAGTTGTATAGTTCCTCCCCCGAAAATAGGAAGCACAGCAATAGTAAAAAAGACAATACCCAAGCCACCTATCCATTGTGTCAAGCTACGCCAAAATAACAGACCATGTGAAAGAGATTCTATATCATCCAATATAGTAGCTCCTGTAGTAGTAAAACCCGACATGGTTTCAAAAAAGGCATCCGTCACCGAAAGGATTCCTCCACTAAAATAAAAAGGCAACATTCCAAACAACGTAAACAAAAACCAAGTAAAAGTTACAATACAGTACCCATCTCGTCGTGTCAGCCGATTCTCAGCACCTCTACTACAAATTAGCAAAACTCCACCGACCAATGTATTCAAAAGAATGGTATATAGAAAATATTGATAATCTTGCTCACCGTAACCGCACAAAGCAGGAACATAGCAGATTCAATAAAAAGTAATACCCCCAATACACGGAATATCATTTTTTTATTTATCAAGCTATTATTCCGGCTTCCACCTTTATATAATTTATCTGGATTATAAAATTCTCCCATCTTTTTATACCTTTTATATTCGACAAGTATATAGCGAATACTATGCCAAAATGAAAAAAACATTATAAACCATTGATAAACAAACAGATATTATATGAAGTCATAAAAAAGGGAAACACTACCCTTTTCAAAATGAAAGGGAACGTATTTCAAAACAACAAGGTTGCAGATATGACGATCTCAAGCAAAATTTAAATTACATACATATCTGCTAACACTACAACATCGTCTTCATCATAATGAATAATGAATAAATATTTTAAAATTACCCACTATTTTACTATTTTTGCACCCAAATCGATAATCCTCTACTAAATTTAATTCGCCTACTGTGGAATTATTCTACAGCTGTTGCCTGTTTTCCACACTTTCCCTATCAACAAAAGGTAGTAATAAAACACTGATTATGAAAAGGAAAGGCTATTTACAGTAGTTTGGCACGCTGCTTGTATTCCTACTGACGGCATCTTAAACAATAACAAAACTAAAGTATGAAACTATTTTTTACACACAAAGAAATTGCGCTAAAAAAGAAAAGAACAGCGCTTGTAGTAATAGGTATTGGACTAGTTATCGGGATTTACCTGATTGTTTCCCATCGACCGGCAAAGATGCCGGAACTTCCAGTAGTTGCCATAGCACCGGCAACGCAAGACGATGTGGAAATATATGGTGAATATGTAGGACGCGTACGTGCACAGCAATTCGTTGAAGTACGTGCCCGAGTAGAGGGATATTTAGAACAAATGCTTTTCGCAGAAGGTACATATGTCACTAAGAATCAAGTGCTGTTTGTTATCAATCAAGATCAATATCGAGCCAAAGCTGACAAAGCGCGTGCCCAATTGAAAAAAGATGAAGCACAGGCACAAAAAGCAAAACGCGATTTAGAACGTATCCGTCCGCTATATGAACAAAATGCTGCCAGCCAGTTGGACTTGGACAATGCTACTGCTGCATATGAAACAGCAGAAGCCTCGGTAGCTATGAGTAGTGCCGACCTTGATCAAGCAGAATTGGAACTAGGTTATACGATAGTTCGTTCTCCGTTAGCAGGACATATCAGTGAACGTCACGTGGATTTAGGGACATTGGTAGGTCCAAGTGGCAAATCACTGCTTGCCACCGTAGTAAAAAGTGATACTGTATTAGTGGATTTCAGCATGACAGCTCTAGACTATCTGAAAAGCAAAGAGCGTAATGTGAACTTAGGTCAAAAAGACTCTACCCGCTCTTGGCAACCCAATGTTTCCATTACTCTAGCAGACAATACTATTTATCCATACAAAGGACTGGTAGACTTTGCCGAACCGCAAGTTGATCCACGCACAGGTACATTCTCCGTACGTGCCGAAATGCCGAATCCAGAACGGATATTACTTCCTGGACAGTTCACCAAAGTAAAACTATTATTGGATGTCAGAGAAAAAGCTACGGTAGTTCCGTTAAAGTCCGTTATCATAGAAAAAGGCGGTGCCTATATTTATGTAATGCGCAAAGATTCTACAGTAGAGAGACGTTTCATTGAATTAGGACCTGAATTCCAGAATCAAGTAGTGGTGGAAAGAGGCTTGGCTCCCGGAGAAGACATTGTTATAGAAGGATACCACAAGCTGAATCCAGGCATGAAAGTAAAAGTAAGTCCTGCCGTAGAAGACAAAAAAACGGAGGAAAAAGATACGATCGGATAATTTCACTCCCGAATACGAATTCCCCTATGGAGGAAAATTTACGCATTCAAAAAAACAATAGACATTATGAAAGTTAGTTTCTTTATAGACAGACCGGTATTTTCAGCTGTCATCTCCATATTAATAGTCATTGTCGGTATCATCGGTCTCACGATGCTACCCATTGACCAATATCCGCAGATTACCCCGCCGGTAGTGAAAATCAGCGCATCCTATCCGGGTGCCAGTGCCCTGACTGTATCACAGGCGGTAGCCACTCCTATAGAACAGGAATTGAACGGTACTCCAGGAATGCTTTACATGGAATCAAACAGTTCCAATTCGGGAGGTTTTTCAGCCACCGTCACTTTTGATATCTCGGCAGATCCCGATCTGGCGGCAGTAGAAATACAGAACCGTATCAAGTTAGCAGAATCACGTCTTCCAGCAGAAGTTATACAAAATGGTATTTTGGTAGAGAAACAGGCTGCCAGTCAATTGCTGACCCTATGCCTTACCTCTACCGACCCGAAGTTCGATGAAATATACCTTAGCAACTTTGCTACTCTGAATGTACTGGACCTAATCCGCCGTATCCCTGGCGTAGGACGTGTTTCAAACATCGGAAGCCGATATTACGCCATGCAAATTTGGGTACAGCCCGACAAACTGGCCAATTTCGGTCTGACCGTAGCCGACCTGCAGAATGCACTGAAAGACCAAAATCGGGAATCAGCAGCCGGTGTACTGGGACAACAACCCGTACAAGGATTAGACGTAACCATTCCCATCACTACTCAGGGACGTCTATCTACTGTAAGCCAGTTTGAGGAAATCGTAGTCCGTGCCAATGCCGATGGTTCCATCATCCGTTTACGTGATGTGGCCCGCATCTCACTCGAAGCACAATCATACAATACCGAGAGTGCCATTAACAAAGAAAATGCAGCGGTATTGGCCATCTATATGTTACCGGGAGCCAACGCTATGGAAGTAGCAAAAAGCGTGAAAGAAGCTATGGAGGAAATCAGCAAGAATTTCCCCGAAGGAATGAGTTACGAGATACCTTTCGATATGACTACATATATTTCGGAATCTATTCATGAAGTGTACAAAACACTGTTTGAAGCCCTGATACTGGTTATTATCGTAGTATACCTTTCACTCCAAAGCTGGCGTGCAACAGTTATCCCACTAGTTGCCGTACCTATCTCACTGATTGGAACTTTCGGATTCATGTTGATTTTCGGATTCTCGCTTAATATCCTGACCCTGTTGGGGTTGGTACTTGCCATCGGTATTGTGGTGGACGATGCTATCGTGGTAGTAGAGAATGTGGAGCGTATCATGGAAGAGGAGAAACTATCTCCCTACCAAGCTACCAAGAAAGCTATGGAAGGACTTACAGGAGCCATTATCGCCACTTCTTTGGTACTGGCAGCAGTATTTGTTCCCGTAAGTTTTCTAGGTGGAATTACCGGACAACTTTATCGCCAGTTTACGGTAACCATCGTAGTATCCGTATTGCTGTCTACGGTAGTAGCTTTGACATTGAGTCCAGTCATGTGTTCGCTTATCCTGAAACCGGAAGATCCGAACAAGAAAAAGAATATCGTATTCCGCCGTATCAATGAGTGGCTGGCTATCGGCAATCATAAATATGTAGGGCTTATCAAACACATTGTGAAACACCCGCGTCGGGTACTGAGCACATTCGGCATGGTATTGATCGCCATCCTGTTAATCCATCGCATTATTCCCACCAGCTTTCTTCCCATCGAAGACCAAGGGTATTTTAAAATAGAGTTGGAGCTGCCCGAAGGTGCAACGTTGGAACGTACACGTATCGTAACAGAACGTGCTGTGGAATACCTGATGAAAAATCCGGCAGTGGAATATGTGCAAAGTGTGGCGGGAAGCAGTCCGCGTGTAGGAACCAGTCAGGCACGAAGTGAACTGACTGTCATCTTAAAACCTTGGGAGGAACGTGACTCGCAAACTATTGACAATATTATGGCACAGGTAAAAAAAGACATGTCGCAATACCCCGAATGCAAGGTATATCTTTCCACCCCTCCCGTTATTCCGGGATTGGGCAGTTCGGGCGGGTTCGAAATGCAATTGGAAGCACGTGGAGATGCCACTTTCGAAAATTTGGTACAAGCTACGGATACATTGATGTATTATGCATCAAAACGTAAGGAATTATCAGGTTTATCTTCGGCTTTACAAGCGGATATCCCCCAACTTTATTTTGATGTAGACCGTGACAAAGTAAAATTCTCAGGAGTACCTTTAGCCGATGTATTCTCGACTATGAAAGCTTATACAGGTTCGGTATATGTAAACGATTTCAATATGTTTAACCGCATCTACCGTGTATATATTCAAGCAGAAGCACCCTACCGGGAACATAAGGAGAATATCAACCTGTTTTTTGTACGGGGTACAGACAATGCCATGATACCGCTCACCTCGCTGGGTACCACTTCGTATACCACTGGTCCGGGCAGCATCAAACGTTTTAATATGTTCAACAGTTCTGTGATTCTCGGTGAGGCCGCAGACGGTTACAGTTCAGGACAGGCTATGGAAATTATCGAACAAATAGCCCGCGAACACCTACCGGAAAATATCGGTGTAGAATGGAGCGGACTATCCTTCCAGGAAAAACAGGCAGGTGGACAGACCGGCATGGTGCTGGCATTAGTGTTCATGTTCGTATTTTTGTTCCTCGCTGCCTTATACGAAAGCTGGATGGTACCGGTTGCAGTATTACTCTCTTTGCCTGTAGCCGCATTAGGTGCTTATCTAGGTGTATGGGGCTGTGGACTGGAGAATGATGTCTATTTCCAGATCGGATTGGTGATGCTGGTAGGACTAGCCGCCAAAAATGCAATTCTTATTGTAGAGTTTGCCAAAGAACAAGTAGACAAAGGAGTAGATGTAGTACAAGCTGCACTTCATGCTTCACAGCTCCGTTTCCGACCTATTTTGATGACTTCATTGGCATTCATCTTAGGTATGTTACCTATGGTCATTGCCAGCGGGCCAGGTTCAGCCAGCCGTCAGGCTATTGGTACAGGTGTATTCTTCGGAATGATCTTTGCTGTAACTGTGGGAATTTTGTTAGTACCTTTCTTCTTTGTACTGATATACAAGATGAAAGCGAAGATGAAACAAAAATAAGGATATAAAAAGATGAAAGAAATGATGAAACATACATTATTATATATAGCCGTATCAGGAATGACTTTGCTGACTTCTTGCCAATTAGGTAAGCACTACACACGTCCCGACTTACATCTTCCCCAACAATTAGATACATTACGACAACAGGATACATTATCTATAGCCGATATGCAATGGTGGGAAATCTATACGGACACAACCTTGCAAAGCCTGATAGAAAAGACGTTGGATAACAACAAAGACATGAAAATAGCTGCGGCACGTGTAAAAGAACTTGCCGCAATGAAGCGCATAGACTTTGCCAACCTTTTCCCCCAACTGAACGGAAGCGCTTATGCCCAAAAAGAAGGAAGTAATTATGGTGGTGACAACTATAAAAATGACCCCGAACAGGGTGGTAAACTTACCGTGACTTGGGAATTAGACTTATGGGGTAACCTGCGTTGGGCAAAAGACAAAAGCATAGCACAATTTCTGGGAAGCATCGAGGCGCAACGTGCCTTGAAAATGAGTATTGTGTCCGAAGTGGCACAAGCCTATTTTGAATTGGTCGCATTAGACAATGAGTTGAACATCGTTCGTCAAACACTCTATGCCCGTAAAGAAGGAGTACGCCTGGCAAAGCTTCGTTTTGAAGGAGGACTGACTTCAGAAACTTCTTATCAACAGGCACAAGTGGAGTATGCACGTACCGCAACCTTAGTTCCTGAACTGGAAAGGAAAATTTCATTGAAAGAAAATGATATCGCATTCCTGGCAGGCGAATACCCGCACCGCATACAGCGTCCCATTCTGCCCGAAGAGGTAAAACTACCTGAAACATTACCAGTAGGTCTACCCTCCACTCTGTTGGAACGTCGTCCCGATGTACGCGAAGCAGAACAGAAATTAATAGCAGCCAATGCCAGTGTAGGTATTGCCTATACCAATATGTTCCCACGACTCAGCCTCACAGCACAATATGGCGTAGAAAGTGAAGAATTCTCTGATTTCTTTAAATCACCCATTCATTATATCAGTGGCAATCTTCTAACTCCTCTCTTCGCCATGGGAAAATACAGAGCAACCCTAAAGGCTAAGAAAGCCGCATACGAACAGGAATGCTACAGCTATGAAAAATCAGTGCTGACTGCATTCAAAGAGGCCCGCAATGCCATTGTGGACTTTAATAAGATAAAAGATATCTACGAATCGCGTCTGCAACTGGAACGTTCCTCTAAAGCAACAATGGAACTGGCCCAATTGCAATACATCAATGGAGTAATAGGCTATTTGGATGTATTGGATGCACAACGTAGCTATTTCGATGCACAAATAGGATTAAGTAATGCAATAAGAGACAAACAGATTACATTAGTAAAATTGTATAAAGCATTAGGGGGTGGATGGTAACCATCCCCTCTTTTCTGTATCTTCCTTTATCCGGAAAATCAAATTAAGATATATGCCTGATAAGACGTATTGTTCTCTACCGGTGTAAGTGACAAATAACCCGACTTCACTTTTCCATTTTCCAGATATAAAGGATGCTTTTCTTGAAGCGCAAGATGAGAATGCCATGCCTCACCGGGCTTTGCATAATATTCTATAACATACCGTCCCTGCCCGCCATCACACACATAGTTATCATATATCAAACGTGCTACCACTCCCATATTCATACGAAGATTTATTTCCACACACGGATGAATGGCATACCCGCCGTTTTGGGTACGGCATATCATCATATCCACCCCCAGATAGCCTTCGTAACTCCCTTTTATCACTTCCGCCAATTCCACCTGTAACGCCCTCCCAACCTGATGTAAGATTTCCGCAGAAACATATGTGGATATCCTCTCTTCAATAACCCGATCCGCAGCCAACAAGTTTTCTTTATAAACACCTCTCTTGTCTGTTTCGAATAAAGAATACCCTATAAAATGTACCTGTCCCCACTCGTCTGCAAAAAACTCCATGGCAAAATCCAAAAGCTTATCATAAAAAGGCTCTCCTATCACCTCATGCTGAGTGGTAAGTATGTGTCGAATCCACCCTTCCAGAGGGATGGTAAAACTACCTGAAACATATTGTATCCCTCTCCCACTACCAGACCATGGCGCTTTTAACAAAGCACGAGGATGAGACAACACAAAAGCCTTCACTTTCTCTGTTGATGACAATACAAAAGCCTCCCCCAATGTGGGAATATTCCCACCTATATGCCTACAAAGGCGTCGTAACACTTTTACAGCCGTCTGACGTCCGGATATTTGACGGATACGCTTCATACGCTCTACTGAAGGATATGCTGTATCAGGAAATCCAGCTTCCTGCAAACGACGCACCAAAGACGGATTCCATCCCCAAGGAATCACCTTATTATAAATGGGGAGGAATTCTGAAGTCCAATTGACCGAAGGCGGCAAAAAAGATTGTCTTTCCATTGTTTTCATACGCAGAGCAGAATCCAGCCATACAGTTCCTCCCTGTTCTGCATACCATGCAGGCAACACGGACAACTCGGCCGCCATTCGCCGGGCACTGGCAGGTGCCATATAATAAGGATCCCCACAAGCCAATGCCATATCATTTTCCGGATTGAATAAATAAAGCGCTTCCATTTCCGGACACAAAGATAAATGTTTTAGAGTACAAACCATTTCTCTTGTTCGTCTTTTAGTTGAAAAAAAATAATATTTTGCTATCTCCAGTTTGCAATTTGAATTAGTATTGCTATATTTGCAACCGATAAAAAAGCAACCATGGAAACCTTTTACAGAACACACAGTTATCTGGTGGAACATACAAATGCTCCTGTTCGCCGGGACTTGATGGACGAAATAGACTGGAACGACAGACTGATCGGCATCAAGGGTACTCGTGGCGTAGGGAAAACGACTTTCCTCCTGCAATATGCAAAAGAAAAGTTCGGAACGGATCACTCATGTCTGTTCATCAACATGAATAACTTTTACTTCTCTAAATATACGTTAGTGGAGTTTGCCGCAGAATTCGTAAAACGAGGAGGAAAAGTTTTGTTGATAGACCAAGTGTTCAAGTATCCCGAATGGAGCCACGACCTGCGTGCTTGCTATGAAATGTTTCCTACTCTGAAGATTATATTCACCGGATCATCCGTGATGCGACTGAAAGAAGAAAATCCAGAACTGAGCGGCATTGTCAAGGTATACTACCTGAGAGGTTTCTCATTCCGCGAATACCTGAATCTGCAAAGCGGTAATTGTTTCCGTGCCTATACCTTACAAGAAATTTTGGAGAATCACGAACAGATAGCGAAAACCATCCTGCGCAACGTGAAGCCGTTGGATTATTTTCAAGACTATCTGCATCACGGTTTCTACCCATTCTTCCTGGAAAAACGTAACTTTTCGGAGAATCTGCTAAAAACCATGAATATGATGATAGAAGTAGATATACTTCTTATCAAACAAATTGAGCTGAAATATCTTTCAAAGATAAAAAAATTACTATATTTGCTAGCTGTGGACGGACCCGTTGCTCCGAACGTCAGCCAGCTGGCCACGGAGATTCAAACCTCACGTGCCACGGTGATGAATTACATTAAGTATCTGGCAGATGCGCGTCTTATCAATATGGTTTATCCCAAGGGAGAGGAATTTCCCAAGAAACCTTCCAAACTGATGATGCACAACACCAACCTGATGTACTCCATTTATCCGGTAAAGGTCGAAGAACAGGATGTTTTGGATACATTTTTCATGAATACCCTGTATAAGGACCATAAACTATATAAAGGCGATAAAGGCACTTCATTTATGGTAGACAACGGACTGCATTTCCGTATTTGCGCAGAAGGGTGCAAGTTCAAAAATAATCCAAACGTGTATTATGCCCTACACAAATTGGAATTAGGACACGGAAATATGATCCCATTATGGCTTTTCGGCTTTTTATATTAAGAGATAGAGAATAGATTTTATTACCTAATAATTAGTAATTGTATGACTAAACAAAAAAAATTCATCACTTGTGATGGTAACCAGGCAGCAGCACATATCTCGTATATGTTCTCTGAAGTAGCTGCTATCTATCCCATCACTCCGTCGTCTACTATGGCTGAATACGTAGACGAATGGGCTGC
>ULTZ01004212.1_pt1 | contig 18565 bp, 16 predicted proteins | sample 1957981 | NCBI WGS metagenome assembly ULTZ01 (sample SAMEA4835745, study PRJEB28245) | human gut metagenome | biome: gut microbiome; material: fecal sample | place: Denmark | collected 2008
TTATAAACAAAGAAGCTGACCTTTTGGGTCAGCCTCTTTTTATGTGACAATTGCGCAGCAAATACGGGGGCTTTGCCGAACATTTTAAAGGAAAAGCCTGAAAGATTTTGAAATTATTAAAAAATAGGCTAAATTGCATTGCTAAATGCTTTGTAATCGATTTAATAATTATGAAAAGAATCACTATCAGAGATGTAGCTCGAGAAGCGAAGGTTTCAGTCACACTTGTCTCATTCGTCATGAATGCCAAAAGGGGCAAGGACGGCAACTTGGATTGCCCGGTGAATGCTGAAACTGCTAAGCGTGTGCTTCAGGTGGCTCAGAGGCTTGGTTACAGGCGTAATTTTGCCGCAGCATCCCTCCGTAGCGGGCGATCAAATTCAATTGCTGTTATTCCGAATGACATTTCCAATAAATTCTTTGCCGGTATCTCCAGATGTATCGAGGACAAGGCGAAGAGTTTCGGCTATACTGTTTTTTTTGCAAGTTCAGACGAAAGCGCAGAACGGCTTGAGAGCGTGATGGACGCGGTACTTGCACATAACATTGACGGAGTTATCGTCGCTCCATGTGCAGGCGGTGAAGCTGGTATCCGTAAAGCTACTGATGCCGGAGTTCCTGTAGTTCTGCTCGACCGTGACATTGACAGTCTCGAAAAGGTCGGCAAGGTCCTTCTGGATGACGTGGAGGCCGGTAAGATGGCTACCCAGCTCTTCATTGACCATGGTTACAAGAAGATTGAGATGGTTTCATATTCGTTGGGCATTTCCAGCCTGGAGGAGCGTGAGACCGGTTACAGACAGACTATGATGGACAATGATCTGTATGACAATGTGGGCGTGCATTATACCTCTTATGCCAAGGCAAACGAGGAAGTGCCTGCCATCATCAAGGATGCGGTTTCCCGTGGAGTGGAAGCATTGTTCCTGCCTACCTATTCATTGTCGGCGCTCGCTCTTATGACCATGCGCGACCTGAATCTCAAGACTCCTGATGATCTGGCTGTCATCGGATTTGACGTGAGCGATATCTACCAGTTGTACTCTACATCGGTAACCCATATCGTTCAGCCGTTGAAGGCTCTTGGTGAGAAGTCGGTAGAGGTGCTTGTAAATATGATTCAGGGAAAGCCGGCTGAGAGCGTTATCCTGAAGCCGGAAATGGTAGAAGGAAATTCTACTGCAGCCAAGAAATAAGCATTCCTTGATATAAAATAAAAAATCCCGGGCGATGTGCTCGGGATTTTTCAGTATATGAAGCGGGTTTCTGCTACTCGTTCTCAGCTTCCTCAACTGCTTTGAAATAGCGGTATGAGTTCACTTTCAGTTCACCTGCTGCGAGGTCATCACATACAACGATTCCGCATGGGTGCATCTGAAGGCAAGAGAGTGTACAATAGTGAGTTACAGGACCCTCAACAGAGTCTTTTACGGCACGTGCCTTCTTGCTTCCAAAAGCGAGGATAACCACTTCCTTGGCGCCCATAACGGTAGCGACACCTACAGAAAGGGCCTGCTTAGGAACCTTGTTCACATCATTCTCGAAGAAACGTGAGTTTACGACTCTTGTGTCATATGTGAGAGTCATCACCCTGGTTTTGGAAACGAGAGAAGAGAACGGCTCATTGAAAGCGATGTGACCGTCTTCACCGATACCGCCAAGGAATAGGTCGATGCCGCCTGCCTCAACTATGGCCTTCTCGTAGTTCTCGCACTCAACCTTGAGGTCAGGAGCGTTTCCGTTGAGAATGTGGATGTTCTCAGCCGGCTCATCTATATGGTCGAAAAGATATTTGTGCATGAATGAGTGGTAGCTCTCAGGATGCTCCTCAGGAAGACCTACATACTCGTCCATGTTGAATGAAATCACATTCTTGAAGGAAACCTCACCGGCTTTCACCATTCTGATAAGCTCAGCGTAAGTTTCGATAGGAGTAGAACCGGTGCAGAGACCGATTACGAACGGCTCGTCAGTTCTTGCTGCTTTCTCATTGATTTTCTTGGCGATGTAATGCGCAGCCCAGATAGAGCTCTTGCTGACATCTTCTCTAATGATTACTTTCATAATATTATAAATTTAATTAATATAATTTCAAGAATACTTCAATTGCCTGATACTCAGCCATTCCGAGTTCATCGTAGATTCTCGCGGTATTCTGAGTGCGGTCTTCGGCCCTCTGCCAGAACTCTCTAGGGTCATCACCCGGGAACGGAACGATATCCTTCTGTGAGAGATGACGGAAGATAGCGTGGCGTTTTTCTACCACCTCGTCCGGACTAAGAGGAACAGCCATATCTACACGGCCGATTTCCCACTCCATCCAAGCACCGCGGTAAAGCCATACATGGGTGTTTTCAATCCACGTTTCGCCTTCTTCCTTAAGCTGCTCGATAGACTCAAGCGCTGCCTCTGTGCAGACTCTGTGGGTTCCATGAGGGTCGGCAAGGTCTCCTGCCATAAATATCTGGTCCGGTTTGAGCTTCTTGATCAGCGCCTTGATGATATCCAGGTCAGCCTGTGTGCGAGGAAGTTTCTTCACTCCGCCTGACTCATAGAAAGGAAGATTGAGGAAATGGACATTGGTATTGTCATTGAGACCGAACGAGCGGTCGGCACCCCTTGCCTCGCTGCGGCGGATGGCTCCCTTGATCGCCAGAAGTTCCTTCGGCTCAGGCTCTCCAGGCTTTTTCGAGTCAATGATGGCCTTGATTCTGTCGAACTCATCTGCAAAACCGAGCTGGTGAGCGGCGTCCATATGCTGGAGCACAACGTCATCATGAACAGCAAGGTCTCCGGATGTTTCATATGCCACATGGACATTGTGCCCCTGATGGACAAGGCGGATAAATGTACCGCCCATGGAAATCACGTCATCATCCGGGTGAGGAGAGAAGATCAGAACCGTCTTAGGGAACGGCTTCGCGGAAACCGGTCTCTGGCTGTCATCTGCATCAGGCTTTCCGCCCGGCCATCCTGTGATGGTATGCTGAAGGTCATTGAATACGTCAATGTTGATCTTGTCGAAAGGTCCGAACTTGTCGAGCAGTTCACCGAGAGAATGCTCGAGATAATCTCTCTGCGTAAGCTTGAGGATAGGCTTGTGCACTTCCTGGCAAAGCCATACGACAGCCTTTCTGATGAATTTCCTTGTCCACTCGCAAGAGCCTACAAGCCAAGGAGATACCACTCTTGTCAGGAGCGAGCCTGCATTCTCATCTACATAGCAGCAGATGTCAGGATGTCCCTGGAACAATGATGCTGGGTAGTCAGGGCAAGCGTCGTGCTCCACAACATGACTTATGGCATCTGCCTTGTCCTCGCCCCAAGCCATGAGGATGATCTTCTTGGCGCTCATCATCGTGTCGATGCCCATGGTTATGGCAGCGGCAGGTGTGTGCTTGAAGTCGCCGTTGAAGTTCTTGGCCTGGCGTTTTCTTGACGGATATGAAAGCAGGACAGTTCTGGTCTTGCTCTTGGCGGACGAGCCAGCCTCATTGAAACCTATCTGTGCAGCCTCTCCCATACCGATTACGAGAAGATCCAGATCTCTTGCAGCCTTGTCGAAATCTTCACAATATTTGGATATCTTGTCTTCAGGTACGCTGCCGTCAGGGATGTGGATGTTCTCCTCCTTGATGTCAATCGCATTAAGAAGTGCTGTGTGCAGCACATTGTTGCGGCTCTGCGGCTCGCCTTTTCCGTAAGGATAGTATTCGTCGATGGAATAAACCTCTACGTTCTTGAAGGATACTTTACCCTCCTCAAATTTTCTCGTGAGCCACTTGTAGAGAGATACAGGAGTCGTTCCTGTAGAAAGACCAAGTCTGAAATTACGTTCTTTGCAGGTGTTGATGGCCTCAATGATAGTGTCGGCAATCTTTTCGCTTGCTGTGGTTGACTGGTCAAAAATCTCAGTGCGGATTTTTTCGTAACTGTGCAAAATGTCAGAAGGGATACCTTTTTCGATCAGGCCACCTTCCTTCGGTAATGTGAAGTGTTTCATTATGCTTTGCATTTGATTAAACCAAGTTACAAAAATAAGCATTTAACAATGATATCCCAAATATCTTAGCCCTTTCAAGCCTCTTGGAGATATTTGTAGGCTATATTTTGTCCAGAAACCTATATCCAGACGCTTCCAAAAGATGTTTCGGCTTTATCTCCGCATCGGCTCCCGAGCCCGGCATTCCGGCTGCTTCCAGGTCGGCAATTGTCCTCGCCACTTTCAGGATTCTCGAAAATGCTCTTGCTGACAATCCCATCCCAGAAGATATCTTCTCCATCAGTCCTGCACATTCTTCCGAAAGCGGGCAGAACTCCCGTATCATCTCTCCCGTCATCTCCGCATTGACATGAATGCCCGTTCCCTTGAATCTGGCTTTCTCCACCTCTCTTGCGGCACGGACTCTCTGGGCGACCGCCGCACTCGACTCGTTTTTCCGGTATCTTACGATCTGCTCCGGCGGTATCGGCCTGAGTGTCAGCTGAATATCGATCCTGTCCATTATTGGGCCGGAAAGACGGGCAATGTATGACTGCCTCTGGGCCGGCGTGCATGAACATTTGCCCGGTATTCCATAATAACCGCAGGGACATGGATTGGACGCGGCGACAAGCATGAAAGAAGCGGGGAATTCCACCTTGGACCTGAGCCGTGAAATAATTACCCTTCTGTCCTCCAACGGGCCACGCAGCGATTCCGTAATGCTTTTCGGCAGCTGGGCGAACTCATCCAGGAACAGGATGCCGTTCTGGGCCAGAGAAACCTCGCCCGGAATGATGTTCTCCCCGTTTCCGCCACCGATTACCGCAGCAAGAGAAGCACTGTGATGCGGAGCCCTGAAAGGCCTTTCCTTGATAAGGCCGAAAGTGGCAGTATGAAGTCCGGCGATAGAATAGATCTTGCTGGTCTCGATGGCCTCCTCCAACTGCAGGGGCGGCATAATCCCTATCATTGCCTTTGCAAGTGACGTCTTGCCTGAACCCGGCGGCCCGACCATTATGAGATTGTGCCCTCCAGCGGCGGCGATTTCTATTCCGCGTCTCGCTCCTTCCTGACCGGCGATTTCAGAAAGGTCCATATAATCATGAGGAGTTTCACTTTCCCGGTACAATGTGGTTCTGGCCCCGATAAGCAGGTCCGACACGTCTTCCTCCTCGCCCAGAATCCGTAGGACCTCATCCAGATTTCTTACGCCATATATTTCTGTATCAGGGAGTTCTGCCGCTTCGTATGCCGATTCCTCAGGCAGGATACATCCTTTAAAGCCGGCTTCAGAGGCAAATTCCGCTATAGGAAGTGCTCCCGGAACCGCCCTTATCGATGCGTCCAGACCCAGTTCTCCCATGATCAGATACTTCTCCAGTCCCGGCAATTCCCTCTGCCCCGAAGCCGCAATGATACCGATGGCAATAGGGACATCATAGCCGCTTCCGTTCTTGCGGACATCGGCAGGAGCAAGATTTATGACAATCTTCTTTCCGGGGATACGGAACCCCATCGACTGCAGCGCCGTCATAGTCCTGAGCAGACTTTCCTTCACGGCAACATCTGCAAGACCTACCAGATGAATGCCGATACCGGAACTGATATCAATCTCCACAGTTACCGGTACCGCTTGAATTCCAATACATTTCGCACAATTAACATTGATTAGCATAGCTTTTTTTCCGTCAATTTCGGCATTGGCACTGTCGTTTTATTTAAAAAACGTAAAAAAGTGGTGTAAATTTGCAGTAGTTGGTGAAGTTTTAAGTACTTTTATGCCGGTCATTGATTTTATATGAAAGCTAACATATTCAGTTCAATAGGGAAGTATGCGCTTTTTCTGCGCCAGGCCTTCAAAAAGCCTGAAAGCCGGAAGATGCTCCGCAAGCAGTTCATTGTGGAGATAGACCGGCTTATAATGTCCTCCATAGTCATAGTCGGAGTAATTTCATTGTTCATGGGAGGAGTCCTGGTGATTCAGACGGCCTCCAACATGGAGAACCCGTTCCTGGACAGGATGTTGATAGGCTATATGGTAAGGGAAAGCATGATTCTCGAGTTCAGTTCCACGATGGTGGCATTGATTCTTGCAGGAAAGATGGGGTCGAGCATCGCATCCGAGATCGGAAGCATGCGGATTACCCAGCAGCTGGACGCGATGGAGATGATGGGCATCAACAGCGCATCGTTTGTAGCACGTCCGAAAATCCTCGCAGCCACGATAGTCAGCCCTATTCTCACGCTTCTGAGCTTCGTCCTCGGTCTTGCGGGCGGAGGACTGATAGTGTATTTTACTGACATCATACCGACAGCCAAATATTTCACGGGCCTGAGATACTGTTTCAACGGCTTCTTTATGGTTTACAGCTGCTTCAAGACGATGGTGTTCTGTTTCCTGATATCGTCAGTGGCTTCATATCACGGCTTCAATGCCAAAGACGGCTCGCTCGGCGTAGGCCGTTCAAGCACCAAGGCCATCGTGTCTGCAAGTATCCTGATACTTATGTCGGACCTCATAATAACCCAGTTGCTGCTTTATTGATATGATTACAGTCAAGAATCTGCATAAAAGCTTTGACGGCAAAACTGTCCTGAAAGACGTCTCGATGTCCTTCAGGGAAGGTCAATGCAATATGCTTATCGGCGCCAGCGGTTCGGGCAAGACCGTGCTGCTGAATATGCTCATAGGCCTTACGACTCCGGATTCGGGCGAAATATGGTATGACAATGATGAGTTTACGCAGATGTCCGAAACGGAGAAAAAACTGCTTCACCAGAAAATCGGAGTCCTGTTCCAGGGCAGCGCGCTCTTCGACTTCCGGACAGTTCTCGGCAATGTGATGTTCCCGATGGACTTCCTCACCGACTGGTCCGAGGCCGAGAAAAAGGAAAAAGCCCGCTATCTGCTTGACAAGGTCAATGTGAAAGACTCGGAAGACAAATATCCCGATGAACTTTCCGGTGGTATGCAGAAGAGGGTAGGCATCGCCAGGGCAATAGCCCTCGACCCGTCTTATCTTTTCTGTGATGAACCGAACTCAGGACTTGATCCCCAGACATCGATCGTCATAGACCAGCTCATCAGCAGCCTGACCAAAGAACTGGGCATCACTACGATAATGAATACCCACGATATGAATTCCATATTGGAGATAGGGGACAATATAGGATTCCTTCACCAGGGAACGATTCTCTGGGAAGGAGACCGTCATTCGATTCTGAAGTCAGCGGACTGTCAGCCGCTCAATGACTTCCTGTGTTCCAACACATTGGCCCGTAATATCTTGCAGAAAAAATAGCGGCAGCCTAAATCTCGTCTTTCCGGTACAATGCGAACAGGGCGGAGCCGCTTCCCGACATTGACGCGTAAGCAGCCCCCGATTCGTAGAGCGAAGCCTTTATCTTGGCCAGTTCCGGGTGCTTGTCGAATACGGTCTTTTCAAAATCATTGACCAGCAGCTCTTTCCACTCGCCGACAGGCCTCTTGAGCACATCCCGGATGCTCATTTGAGGTATAGCCGGTACTATTCCTTTGTAAGCTTCTGCTGTGGATACGTGGATTTCCTCGGGCACCACTATCTGCAGTTCGTACGCCTCTCCATCCGTCTCCTCTCCCGGCTCGGCAATCTTTACCCCGAGTTCACATCCGGAAAGCACTTCACCCCTGCCTTCGCCAAACATAGGGCGGTTGTAGATGAAGAATGCGCAGTCGCTTCCGAGTCTCGAGGCGTATTCCGCGAGCCGGTCGTCACTCAGCCCGAGATCGAACATCTCGGAAAGCATTTTCAATGTAAATGCCGCGTCAGCTGAGCCTCCTCCAAGCCCGGCACCCACAGGAGATGTCTTTTCCAGATATATCTTCACCGGTGGCAGACCGTATTCCTCGTCGAGCATCATATAGGCCTTAGCGCACAAATCCTTCATCACAGGCCAGTCCACGCCCTCTTTTCTCGCCACCGTAATCATCAGTTTCCCGTTGCCGGAAATGCCTTGGGCCAATGTCGGGATGAAATCGTCATCCGAGCTGTCCTCCACATTCTCCGGTGCGGACAGGTCGGTAATCTTCGCCAAGTCGCCATAGAGCCCGGCAAGTCTCGCGGAAGTCCGGCTGTAGTCGTCTCCGCTTATGATTTCCAATGTGTCGTGAATCTGGTTTGCAGGATAGAACAGCGTCTGGATGTCGTGAAATCCGTCAGCACGCCTGTTTATGACGTTCAGGCCTAAATTTATCTTGACAGGAGGGTTTGTAATCATTGCAAATGGAACATTATTGGACAAACTTACACAAATTCCGTGGATTTTATGTAAGTTTGTCGCTCAAAACGATCGGAAATGAAACACGAAATAGTCATAAGAGGTCTGGACAACATCGGACAGGCTGCGGAACAGTTCTTAACAGAAACTGCAGGTCATACCATCATCGCCTTCTATGCACCGATGGGCGCAGGCAAGACCACGTTCACCACAGCATTGTGCCACAGGCTCGGTGTCAGTGAAGACGCCGTAAGCTCTCCGACATTCTCCATTGTCAATGAATACAGGACATCCGGTGGTGATTCGATATATCACTTTGATTTCTATCGTATTACAAGAGTTGAGGAAGCCTTCGATATCGGGCTTTACGATTATCTGGACAGCGGCTCCCTCTGCCTCATCGAGTGGCCTGAGAACATCGAGCAGATTCTCCCTGAAGAGACATTGAAAGTGACCATTACAGTCTTGCCGGACGAATCCAGAGTCATCAGCTGGGAGGATTGACGATCGCGCTTACGCCAGTTATGTACCCGTTGATCGGCATGATTTCGGGTCTGTTGTCGATATAGACCACAGGCGGAAAGTCCCTGTATGCAGGTGTCAGTCCCATATAGAAGGTGTCCCCGCAGAGGCAGGCGCAGTTGCTCCCCATAAAACAGTATTTGTTCCCGGTATTGCACTCCTTTGAAGAACCGTCCGTGCTGATGAATCTGTAACAGAGGTCTGCCATATCCGTATATACATAGGCGATTCCGTCATCGCTGAAGTAATAGTCGTAGATCAGTCCCGTCCCGTGTGTGATACTTTCGCCTCTGACGTTCCACATCGTGGACAGAATGCTGTTCCATCCGTTTATGGAATAGTTCATTTTTGCAAAGACATTCTTCCCTGACCATCTCAGACACAAGTCGGAACTCACATAACTCTTGCCGATGCCCGGCATCCTTGTATTGCCTCCGTCGAACAGCGCGATGCCTCCTCCATACGAATAGACAAGGCACATATTGTCGTTCAATACCCTGGCGTCCAGCACATTGGCTACGTTACCATCTAGTTCTACCCGGTTCGGGATACCGTTTTTCACCAGATATAGGCTTTCCTTCTTCAGAAGAATGGACTGCCCCGGTACATGGTAGCAGAACGCCGGTACCCCGTCATCCAGTTCATACAGGCCACCGCTTCGGCAGCACGGATTGGACATGTCGCCGAGGACAATGCCCTCCTCATCGGAGAAGATGATTTCCCCGTTTCTTCTGAAGGTCAATCCTGTGCCGCTGCGGTTCTGTCCCAATGTGTAGAACCCGTCCTCTCTGTCGAGAAGGCCACGTATCATTTCACGCCCTTCATACCTTACTTTTTCTTTTCCGTCGATGGAGACAATGGTTTCCGTCCCGGTCGAATACTCTGCGTACAGATGGCCGCCTATGATCCAGTGCATGTCCGGGTCGCTGCTGACGATGCCGCCGCCCCTGACCGAAAGCACTTTCTTGAAATTCCGGTACAGAACCAAAGAAAATGGCCTGTTTTCTCCCACAGAATCCTTCTGCCAGCAGTAATCTTTAGGAAATTCTACGGCGGAAACATATACCGTAGTGTCACCAGGTATCAGTTCATCGTGATTCCGCTCCTTTTTCGGCCCGCTACCCATCCAACTGCCTGTCTCGTCCCTTCGTTTTCTTAAAATCAGGTCTTCCGAATCGAACAAGCTGCATCCCGCCAGCAACAGCAGACCTGTGATAATCAATGACTTCTTCATTGGCTTTGAATTTTTTGCGCAAGTAAGTCATAAAAAATCAAATCTCTGAATGCTTTCACCAAGCATCAGAGATTTATACCACAATTTTACGATTTTTAAATTTAAAATTTGTTTTAAATGCTGCGCGGCTTCTTAAATCCCCACCCGCAAACCTATTTCGAAGTTCATCATCAGAGGCTGCTGTGTCCTGATGCTTACAGGCTGTCCGCAGTCGAAATAATACCGTACTCCAGGATTCAGGTAGATACCGATCTGGTCGGCAATCAGGAACTCGACACCGATACCTGCCCCGACAGACCATTGCACGCCCTTTACCTTTTCCGTGTAGCTGAGATTACCTTGCGCTTTCTTTACCCTGTAGATGTTTGCCAGGGCTTTTTCCGCCTCACCTCCGGCATAGGCGTAGAATCGGAGTCTAGGACTTTCGATGATGTCATAGTATCCGTTGAGAGGGATGCCCACGTAGTGTATAGTATGTCTGATGTCAGAATCAGTAGTTGTTATCTTGCCGTTCTTTATATTGACATAAGATCCTGAGAATGTCCTCTGGAGCATTGTCCAGTTCAGTCCCGAGCCGATCGACCATTTCTTGCCGAGATTCAGTCTGGTTGTGAATCCGAGAGATACCGGGATGGAATATGATGAGTTCTTGCTTGTCTGTTCGATGTAGGTAGCGTCCTGAAGAATGCCGGCAGGTGCGCGGAAACCGCCAGGGTTGCTCAATCCTTTGGCGCTGCCGTTGCTGGCAATGTTTCCACCGATGAGGAAGGATACTCCTGTACTCCGCTCCGAGTCGGTTTCGTCATATGCGGCCCATTCGTCGCCCGTCTCGGAGGCTTCTTCAGTATTACTATTAGAGGATTTGTGTGATGCAATTCTCTGATCGTCAGCAATCTGTATCTGCGTATCGGAATTGCTCTCCTGAGCATCCGCTGTCTCAGGCTGGTGAACAGATGTCTCTTCCAGTGAGGTTTCCTCATCGGCCTCTCCGGTTATCTGTTCAGGTAATATATTATTGTTGGTTTGGAATTGCGGCCTAACCGTAGAATTCTGTTTCTGAACGCTTGCTTTCGTGTCTGGCTTCGTATCGGATTCCTTCAGCACATCCGACAGCAAATTCTCTTCCTGAGATGCATCGGACGGCTCCATCACCTGTACATCCGCATATCTTTCAGGTGACTGGGCCTCATGACCGTCCGGCCAGAGTACAACACACAGGGCGACTGCGGCGGCAGCTGCAACCGAAGCCATTCCCGCTCTCAGCCAGAATACCGGCGGGAGCACCTTCTTTTTCGGCTTTATGTTGTCGAGAGAAGAGAACACGTCATCCAGAATATGCGAAGGAACCTCTTCCTCCACATTTTCCAGCATTGACCTTATCGCTTCATCGAAACTTTTATTCGTGTCTTGCATCTTCATTCTTTTTTATCTTGTCCTGCAGCAGCATTCTGGCCCTCTGTAGCTGCGAACGGGAAGTGGCCGGACTGATATTCAGCGCCTTGGCTATTTCATCGTGGGAAAAGCCCTCGATTACGTACATGTTGAATATTGTCCTGTATCCCGTAGGCAGAGATGCCACCATCTGCATCAGTTCCTTATATCCCATTTCGTGGACCTGCGACGGCATGTCGCTGCTGACATTCCAAGCGGTTTCCAGGTCGTCGCTCATCTTGAGCGCTTCCTTTTTCCTCAGGGACATAAGTGCAGTATTGACAAAGATCCGTCTGGCCCATCCTTCGAAAGCACCTGAATCAGAGTAGGAATCGATCTTGGTGAAAAGCGTGACAAATCCTTCCTGAAGAATGTCTTCCGCTTCCCCCTTGTTGCCCATATACCTTATGCAAACAGCGAACATCTTAGGCGCCAGAGCCTCGTACATTTTTCTCTGTGCGGTCCTGTCACCCTTTCTGCAGCCTTCTATGTATTCATGATATACGGGATTTCCCATATCCAGGGCCTCTCAGTAAATAGTCCAATAATAATGATGCAATTTGTGTCCGGAATGTTGCATCGGAAAAATCATCTTAGCCAAAGTTCCGGATTCTGAGGCGAAGTTCCTTTCCAGATCTGGAAATGCAGCAGATTCATCCCGTCTATGGTGTCCACCGTACCTATAACCTGGCCGGTCTTCACCTTGTCTCCAGGCTTGACGGACGTCGAACCGAGCTTGCAGTAGAACGAGAACCAGTTTCCGTGCTGGATCAGAACACATTTGTTGTAGCCGGGCATGACCACTATCTGTTTCACCACACCGTCGAACACTGCCTTTATCTGCTCGCCTTTGGACAATGATATGGTTATTCCGTTGTTGAAAGGAAGCTTTACAGACTTGAATACAGGGTGGTAATGCTGACCGAAATGGTCTGTCACAGGACCCTCAGCCGGCCATGGCAGCTTGCCCTTGTTCTTGGCGAACTCAGCATCCAGCTTTATGTCCACCGGCTTCTTGGCGGCAGTCTTGCCACCCTTGCCGCTTACAGCAGCAGCGATTATCCTCGCTATTTCCCTGTTCAGAGCATCCACCTGCCGTTTTTTCGCTGCCAGATCCTTCTGGTACCTGGACCTGTTCCGCTGGAGATTCTTCACAAGCGTAGCAGACTGCGCCTCCTCCTTCTGAAGAGCATTGACCTCAGAAGTGCGTTTCGCGCGCAGCACCTCCGCCTCAGCTTTCAGCACATTGAGAGAATCCATCTGACGTTGAAGTTCCGCTTTCGTGTCAATGATTTTCTCTCCCTGCCTGTTCATTTCTGTGGACAGGTTCCTCAGATAATTCGCCCTCCTGAATGCCTGACCGATATTCTCACTGGCCAGGATATACATGTACCATACCTTCGAATCACGGTTCCTGTATGCATTCCGGACCAGCTTTTCATAATATAAGGTAAGCGTGTCAAGTCTCTCCTGCACCTTGTCCGCGCTCTGCTGCTTGGCCCTTATTCTTGAGTTCAATGTCGCGATTTCCTTGTCGCTTTCAACCACAAGCTCCTTTCTGTCAGCCACTTTCTTTCTGACGAGATTCAGCGTAGCCATAGCATCCGAACTCTTCGCGGCATTGTCCTTGAGCTGCTTGTCAATGACGGCGATTTCCCGTTCCAGCCTGGCCTTGCGCGACTCCTGTGCACGGGTATCCTGTCCTGCCGCATCATAAGCGCACAGAACAGTCATTGCCAATGTCAATATGCTGATAACAAGTCTTTTCATATACTATTCGAGTCCTTGCGCCTCCTTGTTCTTGGCCTGCTGCCTATATACTTTTGCGAGGTCGCTCTCACCCAAGGCTTCCAATACGGTCGCATAATGGTTGAGGATGGTTGCGCTCTCTTTCCCTCCGTATAGCATGGCGTGCTTGAAGAAAGGCTTGGCCTCCAATGCTTTACCTTGCAGGTAGAGAATCCAGCCGAACGTGTCGAGATACGTGGCATTGTCCGGCTCCGCCTCCACAGTCTTCTTGCTCATGGCGTATGCCTTCTTGAGCTTTTTCTTCTCCACAGAAAGGTAATACGCATAGTTGTTGAGGACCGGAATATAGTCCGGCGCGATTTTCAGGACCAGGTCATAAGCCTTGAACGCGCTCTTCATATCCCCAAGCTGGTGATACATGTCGCCCATCGTGCTCAATGCGGCCACCGTCGTAGCACTGTCTCCCGGCGCCTTGTCGATCATCGTGCGGCAGTTGCGGATGACCTTGTCATAGTTCTTGAGATTGTATTCACCGGCATTGGCCATCTCCAGAAACCCTATTTCATCAGGGAATCTGACCAATGCGGAGTCGCTCTCGTCCACCACTTTCTGCCAATCCTTCATATAAATGAGTACCTGGATATAGTAGGCGGTCGCTTCCAGATTGTCCGGATTGTCCTTTGCGACACTCTTGAATATCTCTGCCGAGCGGCTCTGCCTTTCCGTAGCCAGATAGTACAGTCCCGCGGCCTGCAGGATCGAAGTGTCCTTCGGATGAGTGTTTACCGCGATGGTCAATGTCGAATCGAACTGGCTCTGGAACGACTTGACAAATCGCGGATCAGACTGCTTCAGTACAGCCTGGATATAATTCGCTTTTCCTTCAGGAGAAGCCTCCCGGTCTTCCATCAATGTGTTCAGGCACACGAAGTATTCAGGATACTTTCTCGTCATTCTGTAGGCTTCCGCCTTTCCGAGCAGGGCGGGGGAGTAGTTCTTGTCAATGCTGAGTGCCTCGTCATAGTAGGCGATGGCCGAGGAGTCATTGTACATGGAGATTTCATAGTCGCCCAGCATCGTGGCGATCTGAGGGGACGAATACTCCTCGTTGTAGTAGTCATGCAGGGTCTTATACACCTCTTCCGGCTTGTCCTGTCCGCGGAGAATATTGACCTTGGTCATGACGGTAGCGTCGCTTTTGCCGAACTGGGTCTCGATGTCGTTGATAGTTTCGAGCGCCTTGTCGTCCTCGTGCTGGTCCAGATACAGGTTCGCAAGTCCGTAATAGAGTTCGCTCCGTTTGGGAAAGTCTTTCAGCAATGACTCGTACATGCTGATAGTGAGGTCTTTACGCCCAGTCATGCCGTACAGTCCGGCAAGCATATAGCGGTACCAGTAGTTGGTGGAGTCGATGCGTATGGCTTCTTTGAAATCGTGTTCTGAAGCGGCTCCGTCTTTCAGGCGCACATTGCACATCGCCCTATAGTACCAGGCTGCGTCATTGCCCGGCTCTTTGCTCAAAATCGCTGTCAGGATGGTCTTTGCGCCGGCATAGTCGCCGTCTTCGTACTTCTGCACAGCATCTATCAGGATGCAGTTGCTTATGGATTCCACTTTTTGCGCGGACATTCTGCCTTCCGCTTTTGTGGCCCGAGGCTGGCCCGAGGCTGCCGCTGTCAATGTCAATGCGACCAGTGCTGTCGCTAATGATTTGACTGTCAGTGCTGTTATATTCAGTTTCATGCGTTCTCTGTTTTTTGTCCGTATCGTCATCATCAATGACCATACCGTATGCGCCCACTTTTGCGCTAACTTACAAATATAGTGAAAGCCGAGAGAAAAGGAAAGCCTTGCTTTACTTTTCCGAGGCGCATTCTATATTAGCCGCCGCTAGGCGGGATATATAGTGTAGCGTTTGCGATCTTGTGAAGAAGCGTTGGTCTAAGTCTTTGCTATATAGGAAAAATATCGTAACTTGTTATTGGTTGGAAAGATAACAAGTTAGGGCATATGAAAAATGCATAGATAACTGATAGATAATAACGAAATAATTTGGCTAATATGGATATCGGGTTATCAATATCATTGGATTTGAATTCTGAACATAAAACTCAAAGCATACTTGCTGTGTCTAAATTGTTGGAAAACGGGTTAAAGGATATGGACTACAGTGTTATTAACCATTATTGGATATTATGCAAGGTGCAAAAGACTATAGGTGGCTTGGAACAATTCGCTTCAGTGCCAAGACATAGATTTGTTGAGCATCTACGAGTGCGTAATTTTGACAACTCATTCACGGACTACTATGGGGTTTATACATGCGGTTTCAAGATTGATTTTGAAGAGTATGATGCTTTTATAGAATCCACTGATGTTGAGGCTAAGCGTACTATTGCACGGAAAGTGGTTGCGTCACTCGCTAATCTTGACAATCTCTCAAAGAAAGCAGCCGGCTTCGATAAAGATCGCTTCAAAGCGGATGTAATCCGACTCTTTCAAACATACGACTTGTTATGACTTGCAAGGATATTTGTAAGTTGGTATATAGTGAACGCCGAGAGAAGAAGACTTCGTCTCCCTCTTCTGAAGCGCAACCTGTAAGTTGTTGAGTGATAGTTGTTTATCCATTTTCAGAGTTGGTATTTTCGCAACTCTGAAAATGGCTAAAGTAGTGATAATTAGAGATTTACGCGTTGCACCAGGTGCCCAACATTGGTAAACTTTTTTCGGGACTGGACTGCTCGGCTTTGCTCTGTTTATCTTTGTGCACCAGCGTGGGCGGGAAACCTCAACCTAAAGGTACCAGAGGCTACGACGTTGTAAATTATATTTATCGTGCGGCCACGTGTTGCCATAAGAATCAGTAGCTCCTTTAAATTTGAAATAAAGATGGAAAGGCTTTTCTGTGCTTTTATACGAAAAACCTTTATACGCAATGCTATTCGCGACCTCTTTACCAGTTATTCCATGAAAAATCAAATAATCATATATTGACGACCTTGGCTGGTAACATTTGGATTCGATAGCCACAACATCGCCCATTGTCTCTGTCGAGTAAGCTAGATCACGCAGACCAGCATTGAAAACCCAATCTCCGTCGGCATCCTTCGTCAGATTAGATGTGTGAGCGAACATGATATTGTAGTTAGCTTTATTTGTGTACGCACAAAGAATCGACGGCTCTCCATTTTTCATAAGACTGCCGGCACTACTGCCGCTGAAGTATTCGAAAAAGGCATAATCCTTTAGATTTTTCACATCAATCGTACTGTAGAACGGAACTTTTCTGACGATATTGCCATCAGTGAATCTGATATTGAATGCCCCGGCAGCTGTTTTCCAAGTCAATTTGTAGTAATAATAATATTGCTGAAACACCACCCTATTATTCTGTATAATAATATTGCTGAAACACCACCCTATTATTCTGTCTGAGGGCAGAACCATTGCTCAGATACTCAATATCTATTTTCAGACGACCGGAATTCATGTTCTGGTCTGCACCGGAAAGCTGCCAAGGATTAACCTTTATAGTGCTTTTACCATCGGAGTAATACAGATAGAGTTTTATCTCATTATTGGTGGATGTTCCTGTCCACGGAATATAATTTGTCGCAGATACGCCATCCGTCATACTATTAGGCCCCTTATCAGATATTGAGAACCTACAGTCTGCCAAAGAATACTTGTGCTTCAAGTTATATTCTAATTTCTTCAAGCCGGATTTGTCTGTAACTGTAAGTTTGGAAGAACCAGAATAGCTGTACTCTTTAGGGCGATAAGTAATAGAATTATAGTATTCCGGGTTGTTATAATCCCATAAACCAGAGTACTTTGCATCTTCAACTGTCCATTTGCCGATATAATTAGAATCGGAGAGCTTTAACTTATAGTCGTGGCCGATAAGAAGTTCATCACCATCTTTGAGCCGCGTGCCGTCTTCATACATCACATAGATGTCGTCAGGGAAAACCTGCTCCGTCACATTGATCGTAAATGACATTGACTTGCCTGTCTGGTCCGTCACTTTTATGGTAACCGGGCCGGTCTTGTCTGCTGTCGTCGCTTTTGCATATTGTGACCAATACACATCTCCAGAATGCTTCAACGTGAGGGCATTTCCGCTCTCGACACTCCACTTGACCTGATATCCGTCATCTACGTAGAAATACGCGCTGGTGTTCATATCCATTCTGAAGGTGTCGCCGTTTCTTATAGTAGTGGATTTCGGTCCGCGCACAATCAGTTCGCCAGGGAAGCCTTTGGCCTCTCTTGTCAATTTGAACTGTAATTTCCTCTCCGTATCGAACTTTTGGTCGTATGCAGTGACAGTTACGTCCGCAGTGCCGAATCCGTCTCCGTTGTACAATGTATAAGCCGCACGCTTGTCCGTGGTCCCTATAGCCAGAGGCCGGAACTCCTTGCAGATGGACTCATTTGAGCAGGAAATGGAAACATTGTTGGATATGCTGATGTCCGGTCCGACAAGGACAGTAATATCAGGATAATAAGCCGGATCGTACGAATCGTTAGAAGGATAGATTTGGTCCCAGATGACTTCATCTCCATCCTTCAGTATGATGGTCTTATAACTACCGGCGGTGCGCTTATTATAACCGACAACCAGGCGGGACTCTATATCCCTGATGGCGACCTGGACAGTTTTGGTACCGGCTTTCTCAGATTTGATAGTTATGGCCGTATTCCCTTTTTTCAGACCGGTAAATACTGCCTTCCCTTCATTGAAAGACATTGACAGATATTCCGAATCGTATTCCCAGTCAAGAGACGCGGCATTGGCCTTTTCCGGCTCAATGGTCATTTCCAATACGGTTTCATATCCTATGTACAGGAACAATGTTTCTGGCACGGTAAAGGATGTTACCGGAACAGGCTTCACCGAGACAGTGACAGTCGTTTCAGCGTTTCCGCATTTGGCAGTGATGGTGGCATTGCCCGGCGCATAGGCCGTGACATATCCGTTCATCACGGTCGCCACGCTCTCATTGTCACTGCTCCATTCGAGTACAGCCGTGGTGAGTGCTTCTGAAGGTACTACATCGTACTGGATCAAGGCGCCGTCGCCCTGCGTCATGTCCAGATATCTGCTGTTCGGGTCAACGATTATGATCTCGGTTACCGTGAGGTCATTCTTTTCGTTTTTGCGGCATCCCGGTATCAGTAATGCTGCAGCGGTGATGGCTGCGCCCAAGCGTATAAGTGTTCTGCTGATTCTGTGGACGTTCATAGTATAAGTGCGTATTAGAGTTCTACTTCAAATGAAATTTTAGTGTTGTTGCACAATGGCATCGCTGCAAATATAGCCGAACAACGCAGAAAAACAGAGGCTGACCCAAAAGGGTTGGTCTCTTTTTTATATAGGG
>ULTZ01019178.1_pt1 | contig 18564 bp, 16 predicted proteins | sample 1957981 | NCBI WGS metagenome assembly ULTZ01 (sample SAMEA4835745, study PRJEB28245) | human gut metagenome | biome: gut microbiome; material: fecal sample | place: Denmark | collected 2008
TATGTTAGATTAACATTGACATTTAAAATATATAAAATTATATAATAGTAAAGGTGATTATAATGCTAGAAATAAAAAAGATAACAAAAATCTATAAAACCGAAGGACTCAAACAAACAGCACTTGATAAAGTAAGCGTTAATTTTCGTAAACATGAATTTGCATCTATTTTAGGTCCATCAGGTTCCGGGAAAACAACATTTCTAAATATAATAGGTGGCCTAGACGAATATACTTCTGGAGACCTTATAATTAATAATGTTAGTACTAAAAACTATACAGATAGAGACTGGGATAGTTATCGTAATCACCGAGTAGGTTTTGTTTTCCAAAGTTACAATCTCATAACACACCAAACAATTTTAAAAAATGTAGAACTAGCACTAACTCTATCAGGAATCTCAAAAGAAGAAAGAAAAGATAGAGCAATAAAATCTTTAAAGGATGTTGGCTTAGAAAAACACATAAATAAAAAACCAAATCAACTATCTGGTGGTCAAATGCAAAGAGTAGCTATCGCAAGAGCCTTAGTAAATGACCCGGAAATAATTCTAGCTGACGAACCAACCGGTGCTCTCGACTCAGAAACTAGTGTTCAAATAATGAAAATTCTAAAAGACATTTCTAAAGAAAAATTAGTTATCATGGTTACTCATAATCCAGACCTAGCTAAAGAATATTCAAGCAGAATAATTAACATTAAAGATGGCAAAATCACAAGTGATACTAATCCTTTTGATGGAAAAGAAGAATTAGAAGAAGATACGACCCAAAAAACATCCAAAACTAAAATGTCATTCTTAACTGCACTATCCCTATCATTTAATAATCTTATGACTAAAAAAGGTAGAACAGTGCTTGTATCAGTAGCAGGTTCTATTGGTATTATAGGCATAGCTCTTATCTTAGCAGTATCAACTGGCTTTCAAAACTACGTAGACTCAATTCAAGAAGAGACTTTAACAAGTTATCCACTTTCAATCATGCAAGAATCATCTGACATCACTGGTGTTCTTCTTTCAATGCGTTCAGGTGAAAAAAGTGGCGTAGAAGGGGAAAATGTTAAAGAACAGCAGTACATCTCATCAATGCTATCTAACATCAGTACTAACGATCTTAAAAGTTTTAAAACATATCTAGAAGACAACTATAGTAAAGTAAAAAATGATTTATCAAATGTATCATATAACTATAGCATTGATCCTAATATTTACACAATCGATGCCACCAAAAAATTAGCTAAACTAAATCCAAGTAACTTATTTAGCACTATGATGGGGGATAGTTCTCTCATGCAGTCCTACTCATCTATGGCATCTATTTTCTCAAAAATAGTAGATAATAAAAAAGAGATTGAAGGCGACTATGACTTATTAAGAGGAAGATGGCCAGAAAAATATGACGAAATGATTATTGTTTTATCAGAAAAAAATAGCATATCAGATCTTCTTGTTTACTCACTAGGATTAAGAGACACAGAGGAACTAACTAATATGGTAACTAAAATCATGAGCGGTGAAAGTGTTAATATTAATAATGAACCAAAAACATTTACATATGATGACTTACTAAATGTAGACTTAAGATTAATCATGCCATCAGACACATACAAATATAATTCAAAATATGACGTATATGAAGACATGAGCGCCGATGACTCTTACATGAAAACTCTATATGACAAAGCACTTAAACTAAAAATAGTAGGTATAGTAAGCCCTAAAGAAGGAAAAACTACTATGGCATTAAACCCAGGAGTAAACTATACAAGTGACCTCATTGACTATATAATTAATTACTCAAAAGACACTGATGTTGTTAAAAAACAATTAAAAAATAAAGATATTGACATTTTCTCTGGGAATCGTTTTGATAGTAAGAAAAATAACTTCGACTTTGATTTTAAAGATTTAGTAAAAGTAGATAATAAAAAATTACAAAGTGCATTCAATATTAATATAAATGAAAAAGAACTAGAAAAACAAACCCAAAAATATATGGAGGAAATAGCGAACTCAATTACAACAAATGTAACTCCAGCAAAAGATTTATTTAATAATAATCTTTCACAATTAGCAAACAACCTATTTAATAGTATAAATAGTGAGTTTACATTAAATAACACTTTAACATTAACTGAAAATCTTTTAAATAAAGCTGAAAGCAAAGAACTTTTAACTAGCATGGAAAAAGAATATACTATACCAGCAGACACTTTTAAAACTACATATAAATCATTATTAAAGGGTTTACTTGATAGTTACATCACTGCTTATAATTCTTACATGAAAACCCTTAATCCAGATTATGAAATAAATGGAGAAAACCCAAGTGCAGTAATTATTGCAGAACTAAAAGAAACAGTTATATCATCATACTTAAATAGTGCTCCAATAATTAAAACAGGTGAAACCATGGCATCAGTAATGACTGAAACTAAAATGAAAAAAGATATTCTAACTAAAGTAGGCGACTTAACAACTAACTTATCTAAAAGTTTTGCTACATCTCTAAACATTGATCAAGATAAAATCGCTTCAGCATTTACTCTTAACTTTAGTAAAGATGAACTAGCAAGAGTAGTAAACGCTATGATGAATAAAACTGAAACAACTCAAAAAACAAATCTTATTACATTAGGTTATCAAGATAAAGAAGAACCAACATATATTTCATTTTATTTTAATAGTTTCGATGGAAAAGAACACTTTCTATCATTTATTGAAGACTATAATAAAAACGTTTCAGAAGAAAAAGAGATTAATTACTCAGATACAACGGGAATTCTTATGTCATCAGTAAAAACAATCGTAAATGCTGTAAGTTATGTTCTAATTGCTTTTGTATCAATCTCACTAGTCGTATCAAGCATCATGATTGGCGTTATCACATACATCTCAGTATATGAAAGAACAAAAGAAATAGGTATCCTAAGAGCAATTGGCGCTTCAAAAGGAAATATCTCATCAATATTTAATGCTGAAACATTTATTATCGGATTCTTATCTGGCTTATTTGGTATAGGTATATCTTATATATTAATTCCAATAATAAATACAATATTACATCACTACATAGGTAACATACCACTTTCAGCATCACTCGAAATAACTCATGCTCTAGTATTAGTAGGCTTAGCAATAATCTTAACTTTAATTGGTGGTTTAATTCCAGCTAGAGCAGCATCTAAGAAAGACCCAGTAGAAGCATTAAGAAGCGAATAATAAAAATGCGAAAAAATCAAAAACTATAAAAAATAGTGTGAAGTAAGAGGCGAAAAATATAGCCTCTTTTTCTTATTCTATGCTATAATTAAGTTATGCAGATATAGTTTAATGGTAGAATATAAGCTTCCCAAGCTTAGGGTGTGGGTTCGATCCCCATTATCTGCTCCAAATAATAAAAAGGACTAAAAAATGAATACATTAGATATAGTGTTTGGTAATTCCTGCTATCAAACAATAAAAAATAGTAAAATCAACAATGAAGTATTAATGACTAATGCATTATTTAATATTGCAGATTTGTCTAATATAGAAAATTTCGAAATTACAATTCCTCAGGAATTATATTTTGAAAAAAGTAACATTTACTTTAAGGACGAGTATGACATAATTATTAATAACATAAAAAAAGAAAATAAAATAAGAGTATGGACAAGTAAAAATGACATCTACTCTTATTTAATAATGCTATATACATGCAGCATCATAAATAAGAATAACTATGAATTATACGTTTTATACAGTGAAGATTATATCGAAGACTATCCATCACCAAGCGTAATGAGAGAATATGAACTTGAAAAATTATCACGTCTAGAACATAAACTAACTAAGGAAGAAATCAAAAACTTTGCTGATACTTGGGGAAAAATAGTTAGTGAAAATACCGAATTAAGAATAATTGAAAAAGGTAAAATTAAATCAGTACATTTAGATTACTATGATAGCTACATTTTAGAAACATTGCAAAACATAGGCAAAGTAAAGATCTCAAAACTAGTAGGTAATCTTATGAAAAATATCTATCTAAATGATAAAACGTATACCTTTCTAATAAATAGATTAATAAAAGAAAATAAAATAAAAATTACACTAGATAAAAGTGTAAGATATTTTGAAAATTTAATAGAAATAAATAACAATTATTAAAACAATTATTAACTTTGCCGTCAACTTACAGGACCAATTTATTTGTAAATTTCTATTATCAAATAAATCAAACTAAAACCAGATAATTATCTTATCTGGTTTTATTAGACTGTTGACAAATAAGTAAAAATTATACCTGATTGTACAGTCTGAAAGTAACTCTTCACGAATTACTTATCATACTTATAAAATCCTTCACCAGAAGCCTTACCAAGTTTTCCGGCATCAATATATTCCTTTAAAACTTTAGCCATTCCCTTAAAATTATAAGGTGCTAGAAAAGAAGGAATCTTTAAATACATCTCAACAATGTTATAAGCCGTCTCTAAACCAACAGTATCAAGTATCTGAAATGGACCTTTAGGAGCCCCAGTACCAAGTAACCATGCTTTATCAATACTCTCAAAATCAGAAACGCCATTAACATACAAATCTAATCCTGAAAAAAGTAGGGGAATAAGCATTGAATTAAGAAGATATCCAGACTTTTCCTTCTTTAATGGTAGAGCAATCATTCTAATACCCTTAGCAAACTCCATGACCTTATTAAAATATTCTTCTTCAGTCTTTGGTTGTACCATAACTTCAGCAGTATTATTCTTCCAAATAGAATTAGCAAAATGTAAAGCTAAAAACTTATCAGGTCTACCAGTATATTTAGCAAGTTTACTAGGAAGCATTGTTGAGGAATTAGTAACTACAATTGTCTTCTCTGGAAGAAGAGGAGCCATCTTTAAATATAAATCTTTTTTCGCTTCAAAATCTTCTGCCATTGACTCAATAACTAAGTCTGCATCCTCTAAAGCCTTCTTCATATCAAGTTCTAACTTAATCTTATCACTCAATCCCATCACTTTATTAATTAGTTCATCTTTATTAAAATTGTCTGCATCAGCAATCCCTCTACACCAATTATTAAAAGACTTTCCCTCTGGCATTGCCATCAAATTTATCGCATCTATATAAGAATTCTTAACCCATTCAAGCTTAGCTTTAGTTCTTTCTATACTTCCTTCACTTCTAAGCCACACTGTAACGTTATAGTCACAAAATGCTGTTTGAAAAGCAATTTGGCTTCCAAGAACGCCACCACCCATTATTACAATATTTTTCATTCATTACCTCCAAATTTTTATATCAGATAAATTATAACACGAATACCTTACTTTTGTACTTCTTTTTCTAATTCTTTATAGTTTACTTTACCAATCATTGTCTTCGGCAGTTCATCCTTTATAATAAATTTATAAGGAATCATATACTTACTTAAGTTTTCTTCACAATACTTTCTTAAAATGCCGACAATATTATACTCTCCAGAATATTCCTCATTAATAACCACAAATGCAATTGGCACTTGTACTTTATAAGGATGCTTCATTCCAACTACACCTGCATTCTTAACTGCAGGATGTTTCATTAAAACTTCCTCTATATAATTAGGATAAACATTATACCCAGAAACAATTAACATTCTCTTAAGTCTTTGAACATAAAATAATACTTCATCTTCATCAAGATAACCTAAATCTCCTGTTTTAATCCATCTCATCTTGCCATCATTAAATATCAAATTATCAGTTTCTTTCTTATTATTTAAATACTCCTTCATCATACCAGGGCTAGAAATTAAAATCTCTCCAACCTCACCATTTTTAAGTTTCTTATTTGTATTAGGATCCACAATCATAATCTTATTACCAGGTAAACCTGTTCCAACAGACCCCAACTTATCACTGCCAAAATAACCAAATGTAGCAGGCCCTGTAGTTTCTGTCATACCATACCCTTGTATAATTGTAGCACTGCACTCATGATCTTTAAGAAATTTATTTACTTCTTCATTCTTCTTTGCAGAAAGACTATCTCCACCACTTATAACATATTTTATATTATTTAAACTAGTATTTATCATATAAGGATTATTTAGTAATGCCTCAAATAAAGTCGGAACCCCGGCAATAACACTAGGATGATATCTTTTAATTAGCTTATCAAATCTTTGTGCATTAAACTGTGGTATCAATGTAATCATGGCGCCTAACGCAAGCGGAGCACATACACATACAACTAGTCCAAAACAGTGAAATATTGGAAGTATAGACAAAAAGTTATCTTCCTCCCCAATGTCTGGGAAAATTATTCTGGCTTGAGAGATAATTGAATTAATATTGCCATTAGTTAGTACTATATTTTTAGGACTTCCTGTTGTACCACCACTATGAAGATATAATGCAGCATCATCTCTCACACCATTATCGCGAATCTCCTTATTATAATTTTTCTCCTTTAGAAGAAAACTCTTCCAATCTGTAAATAACTCATCACTAGTAAAATTAATTTTAACATCATTACTAAACCAGTATCCAAGACTAAGAAGACTCGGCATAGATTCACCAGCAGACACAATAATTACCTTATATAAACTAGTTTCACTTATAAAACTTTTAACCTTTTCATAATTAAAATTGATTACAAGAGCAAAAACAGAGTTTGTATCAATGATTGTTCTTTTTAACTCTTCTTTAGAAGATAACGGATGCACTAAATTAACAATAGCTCCAATCTTATTAGCTGCATAAATCATAATAATTGCTTCAGGCGTATTTGGCATGCACACTGTAATTACATCACCTTTTCGTACACCGAAACTCACCAGTGACTTAGCACATACATCTATCTTTTTAAATAAATCGCCAAATGTCATCTTATATCCAAAATAATTAATCGCATAGTTTTCCAATACAACAGTTTTACTTGCATGCAATCCTTCATATATAGATATATCCTCACACTCTATTTTTTGATTTCTAACATCTTTAAAATTTAACTTTTTCATATTTCTCCTTTATTAAACAATTGTTGCAAAAATAACAAATATATTATAAAATACTATTGAAACAAAAAGCAATAAGCAAATATACACATTTTGTTATTTTTTAAACAAATGTTACTTATTATGTTTAAAAAAGGGAGAATTTATGGATAGAAGAATAAAATATACTAAAAATATTATCAAAACTACATTTTTAAAAAAATTAGAAGAGAAAGAAATAAACAAAATAACCGTCAGCGAAATCTGTAAGGATGCTGACGTCAATCGTGCTACCTTTTATAGATACTACTTAGATGTTTATGACCTACTAGACAGCATCGAAGCAGAATTCGTAGATAACTTAAGACTGATATTTAAAGAAGAAAACTATACAGTATACTCATTTGCTTTAAAAGTACTAAATATTTTTCTTGAAAACAAACAAATTCTAAAAGTTATTTTCAAATCAAGGAGCAACATTAATTTCATGCAAGAATTCTTAGAGACGGCTTATGAAAAATGTCAAAATAAATGGAAAAGTATAGACTCTAATCTTAATGACGAACAAATAGAACTGGGAGCAATCTACATTTTTAACGGTTCGTTAGGAATAATAAATTACTGGGTTCAAAATGACTTCACATCAAAACCAGAAGATATTGCTGAAATAATATCTGAATTAAGTTACAATGGTATCAAAAAATACATTTATAAGAATATGTAAATTGTAAAAAATAAAATTTTATGCTAAAGTTAATATAGTAAAATAGTAAACTTAAAGAGCAGGAGAACCAGCGAAATTCTTTTGTTTCTTTTGAAAATAGATTAAACAGATAATACCAGAAATTAAGAAGATACTTCCTAATACTTTAACTTCATATAATGCCTTCTTATCAGAACTTGCTTTATTAAGCTGTTTAAAATTACGATTAAAAAAATATAAATAAATAAAAAAAGTCATCGTAAGTGTAAGTTCAAAAATTGTATTAGCTTCATTTTTATAACTAACATCATTACGTTCTATGTAGAAAATTTCATCATTATCACCAAGAATATTCAAAACACATAACCCTGCAAAGACAATCCAAATAACATTTTCAAAATGCAAACGTTTAAGTTCACTAATTTCATTACTATCCATATTAGATTATATTATTAATAAAACTAAAAATATGCTATAATTTACAGAAACAGGTGATTCAATGAAGAAGTATAATTATGAAAATCTAAAAGAAGATGAACATGTTGTTCCCTCACTAGGTATATTACCAATAAAAATAAGTGAAGATTACAACTATATTCCTAAAAACATTATATTTAATCTAATAAGTGATATCCTAATAATTCCCATTGTCATAATCTTGGCAGTAATCACTAAAATATTTCTAGGATTTAAAGTAACTGGCAAAGAAAACCTAGTAAAAGGCAGAAGTTCAGTAACTATCTCCAATCATATTCATTACATAGATTGTGTTCTAATTGGCCTTATAAATTTTCCCGAAAGAACTTACTTTCCAACGATTGAAGAAAACTTTAAAATTCCCTTTATAAGACATTTAATTAAAATTCTTCATGCAATTCCAATTCCTAAAACAAAAATAGGTAAAGAAAAGTTTTATACAGATATTATTGAAGAATTAGAAAATAAAGAAGTAGTTCTTCACATGTATCCAGAGGGTTCTCTATGGCCATACTATGAAAAAGTACGTAACTTTAAATATGGTGCTTTTAAAATAGCAACTCTAGCAAATACTCCAGTCGTCCCAATAAAATTTGTTCTAGAAAAACCTACTGGCATTTACGAACTATACAAAAGGAAACCATGCTTGCATGCATACATCTTACCGGCAATCTATCCGGACGAAAACCTTGAAATAAAAGATAGAATAGCAGACTTAAAAGAAAATGCTGAAAGAATTATGAAGGAGAGTTAAATGAAAGTATTAATTTTATCATGTAGTACTGGTGGTGGACATAACTCATGTGCTAGATACATTGAAGAAGAACTAAAAGCAAATAATATAGAATGCGAATTCAAAGACTTTTTTGACATTGTAAGCCCTAAAGGCAAAGAATTATCATCAAAATTATATCTAGCATCTTTAAAAGGTAATGGTAAAATTTTTAAAGGTATCTACTCACTAGGAGAAGCCTACAGTAACACAGGTATTACAAGCCCAGTATATTTAGTAAACAAATTACACAAGCGTTCTTTATTAAATTATATAAAAGAAAATAATTTTACTCTTGTAATTACAACTCATCTATTTCCTGCATTAACGCTTACTGCAATTAACAAAACTGAAAAGCCGCCAATTAATTTTATTACTATAGCAACTGACTATGAGCCGTGTCCATTCATGGAAGAAAGCAAGCCAAACATGTTAATAATTCAAAAAGGTTTAGAAGAAAAATTTATCAAAAAGGGCAATGCAAAAGAAACATTAATACCAATAGGTATCCCAATTTCCACACGTTTTACACAATCAGTTAAGAATATAAGAGAGGGACTAAACTTAAATGAAAAAGACAAAGTTGTTCTAATTATGCTTGGTAGCATGGGCTTTGGCAAAATTTTAGAACTATTAAAAGACTTAGAAAATGAAAAATACAAAATTATAACTATCTGTGGTAGTAACAAAAAACTATTATCAGAAATTAAAAATGCTAATTTTAAAAATGTAATTCCTCTTGGATTTATTAAAAACATAAATGACTATATCTATTCGTCAGACATCATCGTATCAAAACCAGGTGGTCTATCAACAACTGAAATAGCTGCTATGCGTAAACCTTTAATTCATATCTTTCCAATACCAGGAATCGAAACTTATAACACTAACTTTTTCGAAAGCCATCATATGAGCATTAAATGCATGAAAAATGAAGAAATCAAAGAAGCAATTAACACTCTATTTAAAAATCAAAATTTGCAAAATGAAATAATTGAAAATCAAAAAAAATATATTAATAATTATTCAGCACGTGATTTAGTGGAATTAATCAAAGAAAATTTCTAAACTTTATGTTATAATTATTAAGATGAAAGGAATATAAAATGGGAAAAGTAAACGACTACATTTCTAAAATGTTAAAATATATAAAAAACGAGATTGGTGAAAATAAAGAAAAACCATGGATCAAATATTATACAAGAACTCCTGAAAGTCTAAATTACTATCAAGGAAGCATGTATGATTATGTAAAAGAATCAGCAATCAAAAACGAAAAACGCACAGCCTATACTTACTATGGATTAGGTGTATCATATAGAGGATTTCTAAGAAGAGTAGACCGCATAGCAGCCGCTCTAACCCAGTTTAACATTGTTGAAAATGAGTGTGTAACCATCTGCATGCCAAACACTCCAGAAAGCATTGCACTAATATACGCAATCAATAAAATAGGTGCAATTGCCAATATAATCCATCCACTATCTTCAACAAAAGACATTAAAAGAGCTCTTGACGAAACAAACAGTGGCGTATTATTCTGTTCTGACTCATCTATGCAAAACGCTAGGGATATAAAAGTAAAACACTTCATCTTGGTACCAAATTCAACTAGTTTAATAAAATTCAAAAAAATGATTTACAATATTAAAGAATCTGGAAATTTAAAATTGGGAAAAAATATGATATCTTGGTCAGACTTCATCTCATACAAAACACTAGATGACCCATACAAAAAAAGAAAGGCAAATGACCCAGCAGCAATTATCTATAGTGGTGGAACAACTGGCAAACCAAAGGGAATTATCCTATCGAACTTAAACTTTAATGCTATGGCTCTTCAAACAATGAACGTTTGTGATGGTTTAAATCCAGGTAGCAGTGTTCTAGCAGCACTTCCAATATTTCATGTGTTTGGCCTAGCACTATGTATTCACACAACGTTAGTATGTGGAATGACTGCAATCTTAGTACCTAAAATAAACACTAAAAAAATAAATAGTGAATTAAAAAAATACAAACCAAATATCTACCCAGCCGTTCCTTCACTCTTAACAATGTCACTTAAAGGAGCAGATCCTGGAAGTTCCGGTTTAAAAGACATTAAAACTGTTGTAGTTGGTGGCGACTATCTATCACCTCAAACTAAAGCAGAATTTGAAAAATTTTTAAAAGACCACGGAAGCAATGGTGTAGTTAAGGTAGGGTATGGGCTATCAGAAGCATCAGGATTCTGCTGTTCAACTGCTCCAATCGAAGAAAAATATGTTCAAAACGGAACCCTTGGAGTACCTAATCCAGACATTATAGTAAAAGCCTTTGAACCAAACAGCGACATTGAAAAAAGCTACAATGATGTTGGTGAAATCTGCGTAACTGGTCCAACCATTTTCATGGGTTATATTAACGAAGACAAAGAAACCAAGAATACCCTAGTAAAACACACAGATGGTAAAATATGGCTTCACACAGGTGACCTAGGATACATAGACAAAAACGGTTTCGTATATTACACATCAAGACTAAAACGTATGATTATTAGCAATGGTTACAACATTTACCCAATAGAGTTAGAAGAAATTATAAAAAAATGCAAATATGTAGAAGACTGCACTGTAGTTGCTGTTCCTCACAAAATTAAAAGTCAAACACCAAAAGCTGTCATTGTTCTAAAAAAAGACGTTGAAGATACATTAGCCGTTAGAAGCGAAATCAGAAAGTACTGTATGGACAACATTGCAAGATACGCTATACCAACAGAATTTGAATATCGCAAAGACATTCCCAAGACTGCTATAGGTAAAGTTGCATATAGGGACCTTCAAAAGTAGGAAACATCTATGGACGAAGAAAAAGTAAGCAAATTAATAAAAGAATCAAGAAAAAAATTAAATTTAACTCAGGAAAAATTTGCTCAAAAATATAATGTAACCCCGCAAGCAGTATCAAAGTGGGAAAATGGTAAAAATCTTCCAGATATAACAACCCTAAAAGAGATATGCAAAGACAGTAATACATCTATAGACAGTTTGCTATTAGGAAAGAAAAATAATCACATACTTCTGATAATTATAGCAATATTGATTATAGTTGTCATCGCAATCATTTCATTAATAAACAATAAAAACACTTCATTTGAATTTAAAGTTGTAGAATCAAATTGTGAAAATTTCAAAACTAATGGGACTCTTGCTTATGATCAAAAAACAAGCCATCTTCACTTATCAGGAATATCATACTGTGGAGCAAATGCCAAAGTAAAATATAATAAAATAACTTGCACACTTTATGAAACTGAAGATAAAATAAACAAGGAACTAGAAAACATAACATATAATAAAATGCCAATTACTTTAGAAGAATTCCTAAGTACAGCCGAATTTGACCTAGCCAACTTTTCTGCAAACTGTCAAAAATATAAAGAAAATTCTCTATACTTAGAAATTATCGCATCAAATGTAAACACCGAAGACATATACAAAATTCCACTAACAATCAAAGATAACTGCAAAAGCTAGCCTAAAAACTAGCTTTTTGCAAAAAAATCAAAAAAATACCAAAAATCACTTGATTTATAAAAAGGAATAACATATAATTATAAATGTATTGATTAGTTGCCCATTTAGCTCAGTCGGTAGAGCGCACGGCTGTTAACCGTTAGGTCGTAGGTTCGAGTCCTACAATGGGCGCCATTTGTAAATTACTCTTGAAAAAGAGTTTTTTTTATTGTAAAAAAGCCAGTACCATGCTATAATTCAAAATAGGAGAGTGGAACAATGGAGAAAAATTACAATTATAAATTATTTCCTAATAAGGAAGACCAAGATAAATTCTACAAAATATTAGCAGAACTATATTTAGAGAGAAGCGAGAAGCAAAGACAGGAATTATCTGCTGAGCTTGAAAAACTACAAGAAAGTTGTGGACAAATTTTAAGTGCACACGGAACAAGTGAAAATTTAGTTAAACAAATTATTGACACAAACGCTGAAATTAATGATAGTAGCACAGTTAGAAGTGAAGAAGAAACGGCAAGATTAAAAGATGCCCGTTCAGAACTTTATAGTAAACTACTAGATGCAGTACATTCACTAGAAGCAAACCACGAAACATTATCTATAGGTGAAGACTTAGAAAGAGATGCAAACAAAGCATTTGATCGTCAAGAAAAAACAATCTCTATAAAAAGAGGAGAAGAGGAAGTTAAAGGTACTATTACAGGAGAACCAATTTCTCATGAAGAAATGCAATCTGCTTATCCATTTAAACAAATTAGAGAATTCAAGGGCTTAACTATTGAAGAAAAAGCCGAAACACAAGAAGAATTAGTAAGCAAGCCAAAACAAGAAGAGATTGTAACAGGAATTTCAGAAGCACCTGAAAGTTTGCTAGATAAAGTCTATCCAAAAGTAGAAGAACCTACCGAAGAAGAAATTGCCGAATCTCCAGTTCTTACTGACAATAGTTTCTTCGCTACAGATGATGAACTAAAAGAAGCTATCGAGCAGACTCCAGAAACTCCAATTGAAGATATAAAAGAAGAACCAGATGGATTAGCACTACTTGATGAAATTGCGAAAGAAAAAGAAAATTCACAAGAACCAAAAACAAAAGATATCGTAATACCAGAAGATGATGAAAAACCACTTCCAGAACTTAACGACGATAACTCCCTAACATATGAACTAACAAGTGGAGTATCTTTAAGTGACGTTGCTGAAAGTGCCTACTATGATAAAGGAACATGGAATAAATTATATAGTTTTAACAAGAAATCAATTGACGAAAAATTAAACGGAGTACCTATTGAAACTGTCAAAGATGATAAAAATATTTTAACTGGATTAGTAATTCGTGTACCATTTACTTTAGATATTGCAAGTCCAAAAAAAGTAGAAGCTAAGAAAGTTGCATAATCTATGTACCTTACCAAAGATGAAATCATTGAGATCAATAGTGGTAAAAAATATTTAATTCTCGGTTGCACCAAAATTCTTGAAAAGGAATATTACAAAATTTGTAAAATTGGTGAAAAATTGGATGAATTAATTGGGAATTGTAAATACATTACAGTATCAAAAGAAAATGGACATTTAATTATCGAAGAAATTCTAGAAGAACCTTTGTTAAAGGAATTAGAAGGAAAAATATCAAGCTCATTATGAGCTTTTTTTAGTGCCAAAACTTTATCACGACTTGTATAAAATTTGACAAATAGCCTCATTATATGTTAGAATTAAAAACGTTCGTCTGGGGAGGGGAACAAAAAATGGAAAAAGATTTATCTTCGCTGAAGATATTAAATATTATAATCTGTTTATTATTATTAACAGTATTTGTAGTTTTTACAAGACCAAAAAATGTAGATGCTAGTACATCTGATGAATATCCCTCGATTAGGCTGGGATATGAATTTAAACAATTAGAATTTCTTGTAGATGTATACCAAGAAGAATCTAATAAAATAACATATAACTTAGATTACTATTTAGAAGAAAAGAAAGACACAATTGCTTTCTTCGCTAAAGCTTTTGGCTATAACTACAATGATGTAATAAAGGATTTACAAAACAGAAATGAAAAAGAAGAAGTATTCTTAATGACAAATATCGGATTTCTGAAAAATGAAAATAACGAACTTTTAAATTTTGAAAATTTCGAATATGGTTTACTTGAATATTTTTATAATCTAAATAAAACTAAATCTCTCAAAAGAACAAATAAATACATTCCCTATGAGGGAAACGCAGCATACGTTGAAAAATTAATAATGTACTACAGTAACATCTTCACAAACGTAGATCAAACACTGATGTTAAGTATTGGCGCAGCCGAAAGTGGTTACTACAAAGTAAAATACATGCTAAAGAAAAATAATGTTTATGGTGGTATGAGCACTAGCGGTCTAATAAGACATGATAATATAGAACTTGGTGTTTTATCATATATAAGGATGATGAGTAAAAATTATTATGCCAAAGGTTTAACAACTAAAGCAGCAATCGGTAAAGTTTACTGCCCGGTATTTGAAAATGGCGTGAAAAAAGCAAGTAGTCATTGGATTAACCTGGTAACAACAGCCGAAAGCAAATATAAAAATTACAAAACAGAGATTAATATAAACGATATAATTAACAAAGAGGAATTAGCATAGCTAGTTTCTTTTTTTGATTGAGTAATTTAGAATTATCTTATATAATAAAGTTGGTGATAATATGCGAAAGGATAAAATAAATTATTATTTAGATATAGCACAAGCCGTAACACAAAGAAGTACATGCCTAAGAAGGCATTACGGCTGTATAATCGTCAAAAACGATGAAATAATAGCAACCGGCTACAATGGAGCACCAAGAGGCCGAAAAAATTGCGATGAACTAGGATATTGCTACCGTGAAAAAATGCAAATTCCTAGAGGCGAAAGATACGAATTATGTAGAAGCGTTCATGCCGAGCAAAATGCCATAATATCTTCTGCTCGTAAAGATCTTATCGGAGCAACAATGTTCATGTGTGGAATAAATGCCAAAACAGCAGAAGTAGAACCAAACAGTACTTCATGTATGATGTGCAAAAGAGTTGTTATAAATGCTGGTATCAAAGAAGTAATAGTAAGAGAACCAAATAACAAATACACCATATATAATGTAGAAGATTGGATAAACGACGATGACTCGCTAAACGGAAAGATGGGGTATTAATGAAAACACTAAAAGATTTTGAATTTAAAGGAAAAAAAGTGATTCTTCGTAGTGATTTTAATGTTTCAATCAAAGAAGGCAAAATAATATCAAATGAAAGAATAACGGCTGAACTTCCAACTATCAATTATTTAATTAAAAATGGTGCAAAAGTAATCATCATGTCACATCTAGGAAAAATAAAGAGCGAAGAAGACAAAAAAAGTTATTCATTATATATAGTCTACGAAGAACTTTTAAAAATCATAGACACAAAAGTGATTTTCTCTCCTGCGACTCATGGGAAAATTCTTGAAGAAAAGATATCATCTCTTCAAAATGGCGAAGTACTATTAGCAGAAAATACTAGATACGAAGATGTAGAAAATAAAAAAGAAAGCGAATGTAATGAAGAACTATCCAAATACTGGGCTAGCCTAGCGGACATATTCATTAACGATGCTTTTGGAATGACCCATCGCAAACACGCATCAAATTATGGTATAAGCAAATTTTTACCAACTGGCATAGGTTTCTTGATAGAAAGTGAAATAAAAGGGTTAGCACCGATATTAGAACCCGCAAAACCATTTACAATTATTATGGGCGGTGCCAAATTAGAAGACAAATTATCTTTAATAAAGTCCTTAGTTCCAAAATGTGATAAGTTATTACTGGGAGGTGGAATAGCCAATACTTTTCTAGCGGTAAGTGTCTCAATCGGGAAATCTTTAGTAAGCCCGGACCTTATAGAAGAGGCAAGAAACTTACTCTCTATATATAAGGAAAGAATCATCATACCAGTTGATGTAAAAGTATTAGCTAAAAATGGCACAGAAGTAAAAGACATTTCAAATATTGCCAGTGATGACATTATATTCGATATCGGTCCAAAAACAATAGAACTATATAAAAAACACATAGATAATTCAGAAACGATCTTTTTAAATGGAACAGTCGGTAAATATGAAGAAGAGGGGTTTGAAGATGGAACTAAAGAAATTCTTGATGCAGTAAGTAAAACTGAAGCATACTCAGTTATTGGTGGCGGCGATGCACTTTCTAGTGCTGAATACTTTAAAATTAATGATTTCAGTTTTGTTTCAACCGGTGGTGGAGCAACATTAAATTATATTGCCACCGAAAAGTTAGCATGTTTTGAAGAATAAACAATAGGAGAGAATAAAGTGTAAATAAAGATTTTGATAATTTGTATTTTTTCCTTATATATAGTATAATTGTCTCAAGGAAGGTTTTAATGGAAAATTATGCAAAAGGAAATGTGCTAAGAGTGCACTGTTATAAGCATAACGGTAAAATCCATAGAACTTGGGATAAGACAACAGTCTTAGATGAAACAGATGACTATTTAGTTTGTGGAAACAATAAAGTCAAAATTACAGAATCTACAAAAAGAACACATCGAACTAAAGAAACAGCCATAGTATTCTTTTATAAAAGAAGATGGTTTCATGTTACAGCTCAGTTTAAAACAAATGGCTTATTTTATAAAGTTGATATAGCAAGTCCATTTTTATATGATGAAGGCGTAATTAAATATATCGACTATGACCTAGATGTTAAGATATTTCCTGATGGTAGTTTTAGAGTACTTGATAAAAACGAATATAAATATCATCGTAAATTAATGAAATATCCTGATAAACTAGATTCAATACTTCAGAGTGAATTAACAGATTTAATTAATATGATAAGAGCAAACGTAGGCCCTTTTAACAGAAAACTTGTAAGAGAGTATAAAAAAGAGTACGAAAATAATGGATTTTACAGTTAAAAAAGTGAGTTTTTGAATAAAAATTCATTTTTTTTTAAAAAAACAAAAAAAAGTGTTGCATTTTTGAAAAAAGGAGCATATAATACAATGTATGCGAAGCAGGAAAGGCCTTAAAATAAGGCAAAAAATCCTTGCAAAAGCATAAAAATATATCAAATTTTAAAAAATTCAAAAAAAGTCGAAAAAAGTTAAAAAAAGTGTTGACTTAATAAAAAAGATTTGATATATTACTAATGCACGAACGAAAAGAGTGCAAAAATGATCTTTGAAAACTAAGTAAAATGTCAATTATTGAGTAGTCAGATTAAACTTAAAAAATAATATATTTTTGAGAGTTTGATCCTGGCTCAGGATGAACGCTGGCGGCATGCCTAAGACATGCAAGTCGAACGGAGGGACCCAATGACGTTTTATGAAGTTTTGCGAGCTTGCTCAAGAAACGGATTAAAGCTGATTTGGATTATCCCTTAGTGGCAAACGGGTGAGTAACACGTGGGTTACCTACCTCCAAGTCGGGGACAACAGTTGGAAACGATTGCTAATACCGGATGTGGACTATGGTTTAAAGAAGCCTTTAAAGCTTCGCTTGGAGATGGGCCTGCGGTGCATTAGCTAGTTGGTGGGGCAATGGCCTACCAAGGCGACGATGCATAGCCGAACTGAGAGGTTAATCGGCCACATTGGGACTGAGACACGGCCCAAACTCCTACGGGAGACAGCAGTTAGGAATATTCGTCAATGGGGGGAACCCTGAACGAGCAATGCCGCGTGAGTGATGACGGTCCTCTGGATTGTAAAACTCTGTTGTTTGGAAAGAATTGTAAGAAGAGGAAATGCTTCTTATTTGACGGTACCATTCAAGAAAGCCACGGCTAACTACGTGCCAGCAGCCGCGGTAATACGTAGGTGGCGAGCGTTATCCGGATTTATTGGGCGTAAAGCGTCCGCAGCCGGTTTATTAAGTCTAGAATTAAAGCCTGGAGCTCAACTCCAGTTCGTTTTAGAAACTGATAGACTCGAGTGTGGTAGAGGCAAACGGAATTTCTAGTGTAGCGGTAGAATGCGTAGATATTAGAAGGAACACCAGTGGCGAAGGCGGTTTGCTAGGCCACCACTGACGGTCATGGACGAAAGCGTGGGGAGCAAATAGGATTAGATACCCTAGTAG
>ULTZ01002802.1_pt1 | contig 18279 bp, 18 predicted proteins | sample 1957981 | NCBI WGS metagenome assembly ULTZ01 (sample SAMEA4835745, study PRJEB28245) | human gut metagenome | biome: gut microbiome; material: fecal sample | place: Denmark | collected 2008
AAAGCACGGACGAAGTGGTCTGAGCTTGCCTTGGATGCAGAATATGGAGAGTGAGGATTGTACTTGGTTGTCTCCAGGAAGAACTCCTCGCCGTAAGCCTCATGGTCCTTATCGCTGGATGCCTTGGTAGTGAAAGGAGCAGGAATACCCTCAGGATGAGTCATCTGCAAGGCACCGTAAACCTCATCAGTAGAGATGTGGTAGAAGCGCTTACCCTCGTATCCTTCAGGAAGACTCTCCCAGTAAATCTTTGACGCCTGTAGCAGAGACAGGGTACCCATCACGTTGGTCTGAGCGAAAGTGAATGGATCCTTGATACTTCTATCTACGTGGCTCTCGGCAGCGAGATGAATGATGCCATCCACCTTGTAGTCCTGCATCAGCTTCAACATCAGGTCGAAATCACAGATATCACCCTTTAACGAAAGTATAGTTAGGCTTGTCCTCGATGTCCTTGAGGTTAGCCAGGTTGCCTGCGTAAGTCAACTTGTCGAGGTTGATGATGTGATACTCAGGATATTTGTTCACGAAAAGTCTTACTACGTGTGAGCCGATGAAACCAGCACCACCTGTTATTATTATATTATGCATATATATATTTTAATTATAGGGAACCCTCATCCAGGCGGTCTCATCCCGCAAAATATGGCGAGACCTCTGACGGTCCGACAACCTTAGAGCGTAGCGGTTCCGAGCACGCCAAAAGTGTGCGGTTACATCCCCGCTTCCTGAGGAAGAGGGGCTTGGGGAGAAAGTGGAGCTCCCTTTGGAAAGGGAGACGGAGGGATTCGAAAAATATTTAATACTCAAGATTCTTTGTCAAAGAAGCTTCATTCTCTTCAAGAATGGAAAGCAGATACTTGCCATAGTCATTCTTCAACATTGGTTGAGCATTCTCACGCAACATATCACTATCTATTCAACCTTGGCGATAAGCAATACCTTCCAAGCAAGCAACCTTCAAGCCTTGGCGCTTCTCCAAGACTTCGATAAAGGTTGAAGCCTCAGAAAGGGAATCATGGGTTCCGGTATCAAGCCAGGCGAATCCTCTAGCCATGGTCTGTACTTTCAGCTCCTTATCCTTCAGGAACTCCTGGTTAACTGTGGTGAATTCCAACTCTCCACGAGCAGAAGGCTTAATATGCTTGGCTACTTCCACTACCTTGTTAGGATAGAAGTACAAGCCTACCACGGCATAGTTGCTCTTTGGATGTTCTGGCTTCTCCCCGATGATATCATGATCTCAGGGATACCTGCCAACATCAGAACCGAGATAGGATAATAAATCATCGGTTTATCAAAGATAGGAATCTTTCAATTATTCCCCATCATACGATACGGAAAAGGTGCCCCCTGACACGCTTTAACAGAAACGGATGACGGAGATAGAAGCAATACCTTGGTACCAATTGCACCGATACGCATGATACCGACACAGCGTTATCGTCAATATACTCTTTATGCTTTATGTCCTTTGCGGATAACAAAGTCAAGTTCTTCAAAGAGGGTATCGATGGTTTTAAAAGCCCATTCCTGTACTCTTGTTTCGTCCCAGCTCTTTTCATATGGGGCTGAAGCAATATTATAGTCCATTGCCAGATGCATATCAGCAATGTCTATCTTTTCAGATTTCGCATCCGTATCCAAAGTATTCAGAAAACTGCCTTGTAATGTTTCCTCAAATTTTTTAGGCTGTTCTTCTTCCTTCATACCACTTTGAGAATAAGGATGAAAATGCCAATGAGGTTGAGGATGCGGCATATCATCTTTAGGCTCTTCTGTCCATTCTGCTCTAAACAACAACCTTTCCATATCAAATACCTGAAAAGAAACACTCGATACAGCAGACTTTTTCTTCTTCCCCATGTTTGTATATCCGATAGATGCATACAAGTTGAAGCCTTCTCGAATGGCTACTATCGGAACATATTTGCCATGAGTGCCTACCATTTGGAATGTAGCGGAACTGGCATTGTAGTCCCTAAGAGTGTAGGAAATAGAATTACTACCATATGCCTCTTCCATATTCAAATTTCCAGATTGCCCGATTCTCACTTTTAGTTTTTGTAGAACACCTCTAACAAGAGTTGGTGTATTTTGTTTAGCAGCCATAGAGTCCCCTTACCAAGTGTTCACATTTGTAATAGTCAAATCTAACTCCATTAGCTATTTTCTTGCCATATCCAATCAATAGTTGCAACGTATAGTCCTCATTATCCGAGAATCTTGGCAATGGAATCTGATCAACAAACTTCTTTTCCAAGTTAAACCAAATTCCGCCAGCCAATTGCTTGGAATATATTGCTAACAGAGTGTTATAATACTCGGATGATAATATGGCAAGATAAGCATAGAGATTATCAATAGGCATTTGCTCGTCTTTGGGCAGCCACGCCAATCCTCTTTCTACGACAAATCGCCCTGATTCATCTATAGAGTAATTAGATGAGTTACCAAATTCAGCTGAAACCAATTTTAACTCCGGTGTATATTGCCAAGAACCAGGACGTGTCAATGCCCACCATTCCCTGATGCCACTAGCACGAGAGGCCAAGGATTCCTTTGAACCTACTATTTTCCGATAATACGTAGGAACTTTATTCTCGAGTTGTTCCTCGCTAAGAATGTTAAGTCCATTTTCACCATATGGAAAGAATACGTATGACTCCTCTTGAAGAACATTGTTTTGCAAGCTACCACTGTCAACGGACGGTCTAAAGAAAGATTGTTCCTCTTCTCCCATAGCCAAGAGCTCTTGTTTCTTTATCTTGAACAGACTGTTGTTTCCTGTACGACAGCCCTGTCTTACGTTAAAGACATCCTTAACGCGCTCCATAGCACCACAAGCGAGCAAAACGTCCAATGTTTTTTTTACCTGCATCTCTTTATAAGACAGAGGCATCCAAACTTCATTGTTAAAAACACTTTTAGCATCTTGTTGATAGATGCTAACATCCTCCATGTTCAACGGAATGGCAGCCCCATAATCTATCATACGCAACTTCCGCAAGGCATCGGGTACAAGCTTTCCTTTATTGTCTGTCCACAACATGGTTATGCTCCCATCAAAATCTGCTCTAACTTTTGCCATTACGACACATACATCCACGAATGCTCTTTGGAAAACGAAACTTCCCAAACGACCAATATAAAAAGGTGTTGCTTTTTCCTTGGAAATCTTTCTAAGCTCTTTTGTTGAATCGTTTATCAAGAAAGAGGTCGGCATTACACATCCGATGACACCACTCTCTTTCAATGCATTTACCGCTTTCAAATAGAACACGCCAGAAAGATTTGGCTTTCCTTTTGGCATCAATTCCTTTACGGACTCTCGCTGTTCATCGTTCAACTGTTCCCAGGAACTATACGGAGGGTTCATGAAAACGATGTCCACGTTAGGCCAATTGCATACTATAGAATCATGTTCCTCTATATGTAACTCCAAGCTATTATTCCACTCTTCTTTCTCAAAGTGGAGTACAAAATTAGCTATATTGATAGCTATGGAAGACACATCCCATCCGTAAACTTTCACCTTGCCCGTAAATCCAATGGTCTTCAGTTGGCGCAATGCTTCAACCAAGAACTCACCAGAACCACAGGCTGGATCCAAAATGGATATTTCCTCCTTGTCTTCAATATGGCTTTCTTTTATAACCTTCTCGACTATAGAACGTGCCAAATAGGTTGGTGTATAGAACGCTCCCAATTTCTGAGGGTCATAGGCATACTTGATGTCATAATTAGTAAACAAGCTCAACTGAGGATTGAATTTCGCAATATAGTTTGCCTCTTCAAAAAGTTGACCGGCTGCATGACGTAAAAGTAATGATATATTAGGCAGAAAGCCATTCATACCTTCTCTCAGATGTTGCAGATGCTCTTCCATAGTAGTAAGTTTACCCACTATGTCAAGAGTGTTGGCTGGCAATCCTAAGGATACAAGGCTATCGTTACCGATATTGCCGTTGTCCTTGATGAAAGCCAGCATATATAACAGTGCAGTCATTGAACTCTCTGCGCTATTCTCTTCACGAAGCCAATTTCTGATACCACGAAATTCTTTCATGACAAAGGGAACAATGCCTTCAATGTTAGGCACGTCCTGTTTTGGAGAAATGTACTGATAGAATTTCTCCATGTTATTCAGTACAAGGCTTTTTGAAATACGCTCAGGCGAAACATTCCCCACCCGATACAGCATAACATCATCTCCTGCCACACGTATATAATTACGCATATTTGATGACCAAGCTTGCTGTTTGTAAGCATCAGCATCCATATCTTGATTTTCAGAATAGTCAAGACAGAAATTGTTGATGTCACCATCTAACATTGCATATTTAAGAACACCAGCATTTTGACAGTGAAGCAGGTTCACTGGCAAAACACCTGTTTGCTTAACCCAAAGAGATATATGTTCGTTCATTATTGTTATATGTATAGTTCCTTGCAAAGATAATATAAATCATCGAAAAGACATGTAAACCAACGATAATCTTAACTTATATTAAGGTTGCAAACGTCACTTCAACCCCTGTCTGTCATTATCCTCGAACCAGTCAGCGAGAGCTTCCTCAAAGCTCCACTTAAACTGATAACCGCAGTTCTTCAACTTCTCACCACAGATATTAGTAGAAATCTGGAGTTTCTTCACTCTCGCAGGACAGATACCCATTGGCGAACCAAGAAGCATTGCCATCCTTGCCATAGGCATGATAACCCAGTTAGGAATATCAAGCACAAACTGAGTCAATCCAGTTACCTTCTTCATTGCCTCCACGATATGCTGGATGGTATAGGCAGGTTCAAAGCAACAGTTATATAACTCCACCCATGCTTATGATGCTCCAACCATAAAGATAGTCATTTCACATATCAATTAACATACGATACAGTACCCCCTACAATTTCCTTTGCAGGATATTGTAGGGGTACAATCTTATTTTCCCTCAAAAAGATTTTTGGGATTATTGTTGCTGCGCTCTAACCTCTTCATAAACATCATGAGATAGTAAATCAAGTGTAGTTTTTAAACGATTCACCTCTGATTTTACATCTTCTTCCCCTAAAACATCTCTCATCTCAAAAGAATCTTCTTTTGAAAAACTATGAAAAGTATTCAGGCAAACAACTGTAGTTTTAAAGGTCATACGCAACATACCATTAGCCAGTTTTTCTACACAAACGAAGGCTCTTGATTCCAAAGCATATTTTTTTTCTCCAATCAGCCATTCATTAATTACTTGCAAAATATGATTTTTTACGATTTCATTCATAGTCACAATTCCTTACTTATTGCAAAATTCAATAATCAATTTCACAATCTTATCAATTTCCCAATCTGTCAATTCATAGAACAATGGTAATCTTACCAAGGTATCACCATATCTGTCACAATTTGGCAGCTCTCTTCCATCATGCTTGTCCTCATAATACTTGCTGCTATGCAATGGCAGGTAATGGAATGTAGTCTGCACATCATTCTCCTTCAAGAACTTCATCAAGGCAGTACGATACTCCAAACTTGGACAGAGCAGATAGAACATGTGAGCATTGTTGGTAGCATACTCTGGGATATAAGGCAACTTCACTTCATTGCCAATCTTACCATTCAAGCCCTCGAAATAACGGTTCCAGATATGCTTGCGCTTGCCCTGAATATCATCAAGCTGCTCCAACTGAGCCCAAAGATATGCTGCATTGAACTCAGAAGGCAAGAATGAAGAGCCCATATCTACCCAACCATACTTGTTAACCATTCCACGATAGAACTCGGCACGGTTGGTACCCTTCTCCCAAATAATCTCTGAACGACGAACAAAACGCTCATCATTGATGACGCACATACCACCTTCACCACTACTGATGTTCTTGGTCTCATGGAAAGAGAAAGCGCCCAAATGACCAATGCTTCCTAAAGGACGGCCTTTATAGAATGAATCGATGCAATGAGCCGCATCCTCAACTACCAGCAAATTATGCTTCTCTGCAAGAGCCATAATAGCATCCATATCACAGGCAACACCTGCATAATGAACAACAGCAATCACCTTAGTCTTTTCATTAATCAAAGGTTCTATCTGCTCAACCTCCATATTAGGATTTTCAGCAGAGCAGTCAGCAAATACAACCTTTGCACCTTCACGAAGGAATGCCAAAGCTGTAGATACGAAAGTATAAGAAGGTACAATCACCTCATCGCCAGGCTTCAAGTTACAAAGCATAGCGCACATCTCCAAGGCATCAGTACCAGATGTAGCAAGAAGACATTTTCTGAAGCCATACTTCTGCTCAAAGAAGGTATGACACTTCTTGGTAAAATCACCATTGCCACTCATAGTTGTAGAATGACAAACTTCCTCCAAATACTTCAATTCTCTTCCAGAGAAATAGGGTTTGTTAAATGGAATCATAATATTAAAATTTTAAATTATTATTTTAAACCTTGTTTTTCATTATCCTCGAACCAGTCAGCAAGCGCTTCCTCAAAACTCCACTTAAACTGATAACCGCAGTTTTTTAACTTCTCACCACAGATATTAGTCGAAATCTGGAGTTTCTTCACTCTGGCAGGACAGATACCCATTGGCGAGCCAAGAAGCATGGCAGCCCTTGCCATAGGCATGATAACCCAGTTAGGAATATCAGGAACAAACTGAGTTAAACCTGTTACCTTCTTCATAGCCTCAACAATATGCTGAATAGTATAAGCAGGCTCGAAACAACAGTTATACAACTCAACACCATGCTCATGATGTTCCAAGCGATACAGCATGAAGCGAACCAATTCCTTTACATAGATACAAGCCTTGATGGTATCCTTTCTGCCAGGATAAGCAAACTTATGACCACGGATAGCCCAATACAATCTGGTAAAGTTACCATTCTCGCCCTTTCCGAAAACCACTCCAGGGCGAACGATAGTGAGCTGACGATGAGCAGCATCACCATTCTGCCACTTCTCATGAATCTTCTCAGCCACCAACTTAGAGATACCGTATGCAGTATTAGGAGTAGGCAAAGTTGTCTCCTTCTTCAATTCCTCAGCAGCACCGTATGGTGCGATACTTGAAGTAAAAACAATCTTCTTGATGTTCCACTTCTCTGCAAACGCCACTACATTCTCAGCACCACGGATATTCGTCTCAAAATACTCATGATCTTCATGGCCAGGAGTACGATGCACAGCAGCAAAGTTGAAGATAACATCATCCTCTGTAGGAGTAAATGGCAAGTTCTCGATAGGCTTGCGGATGTCATACTCGATGAAAGTTGACTGCAACTTCTCACCATCACGCAAAGCAGGCTTGTAATCCTTTACTACCGGATTAGGAGTACCAGGCTTAACGATGTCGAGGTTATATACTTGGGCGTTAGGACAACGCTCCTTAATCAAATTTGTAAGATGAGTACCGATGAAGCCGGTACCGCCAGTGATAATATAGTTCATAGATTCCTATTTTTGTTCATCAATAGCAGCGAGCCAATAGTCCGTTAATCTCTTAGTTTCTGTTACGGCGTCAAAACCTGATTTTATTAAATCATCTTCATGACCGCAACGAATAGGCATATTTTTATCAGTCTCTTCAATTATTATATCAGCCCATTTAGAAGCTGATTCTCTGAGACCAATAAAATGTCCTAAACTGCATGCAGCAGCTTCTCTTGTAATTGCATCTGAAAAGAAAACTGGCAAACCAGCTGCTTGAGATTCCAATCCAACAACAGGTAATCCTTCATAGATACTTGGTAATAAGAAAGCATCAAAAGCATTATAAAACTGCTTTATGTCTTCTCTTCTACCCAGCCAACTCATTGATAAATCCAATCCATATGCATTAATTTTTGACTTCATTTCGTTCTCCAAGTTTCCCGCTCCAATAATAACAAAATGAGCATTAACCTTTTTCTTCTTGATTTCATTCATAATATCAATCAAAAACAAAGGATTCTTCTGAGAAGCAAAACGACCAATAAAACCATAGACAATCTTATCTGACCACCCAAATGACTCTCTAGTTTTATCTCTTAATGCCTGATTAAATGTATTAGCTTTTGCATCAATACAAGTTTTAAAGATTTCTATTTTCCCTTGTTGATAAGCTTTCTTTCCAAACTGAAAAATACCACAATCCTTACCACAGGCTACATAATAATTACAGAACAAATGTGAGAATTGTTTGAGAACTATCTTAAGAATTGACTTTTTCAACTCTGCTTTGGAAGCCATCGAAAGACTTTCACTCACCCTTACTTTTACACCAGCTTTTTTAGCTACATATAATGGAAACAAGTTCATTGTGTTGTTCATTGCATGAAAAACATCATAATGGTTTTCTTTGAACAATTTTTCCAAAGCCTTTATATGTTTACCAATTTGCTGGTAAGGAGGAATTACATGTAGTTTACCTCCCAACTGTTCAACTTCTTCAAAAGGCAAACTGTTAGAGTCTGAATCACAAACTAATTCAAATTGGACCTTGTTAGGATCCAGATTTCTCAAATAAGCCATAGTAAGGCTTTTCTGTCCACCTGAATCCATTTTATTAACACTGATAAGAACTTTAATAGGATACATCATACTACCATTCTCCTTTCTCCAAATGATTTTGTATTAAATAATATTACTACTTTAATCATAATGACTAATAATTATAAAATCCTTTCTTAAGTAGAAAATGCTTAACTCTAGCAATTGGATCAAGCAAAACATATAAATGCAAACGTAAAAGGATCAAAACAACTTTTCGGAAAATATCCATATTCTCCCAACTCGTTTTCTTTATAGACTCTTTAAACAGAGGCTCATCATTGATCACTTTTGAATAATGTGAAAGTTTTTGTGACAATGAGTTAGGATTCAAAGGACTAAAATATGTATTCATGGCAATTGCCATCAACATATAAGTTGTTCTCTCATAAAAAGCTTTTATAAATTTATCTTTCATAACAAAGCCTTCTATATCTTCTCGGATAACACGATAGCAATCAGCTAAGAACTTCGTATTATTTTCGTCAACCTTCTTCGAAATAGAATTAGGAACATATCTATAATGATAAAAACACCTATTTATATATAGGGCTTTATGAGCATAATAAAAAGCTCTCAAAGAAAATTCAACGCCCTCAGAGCCCTGTACCAAACGCTCATCATGATATATTCCATGTTTTTTGGCATAATCCATTCTGACTAGCTTACACACACCATCAGAAAGACCATACTTGTAAATAAGCGTTTTTACAGATAGTTGCTTACATTCATTTTCATCATATAACGTAAAAGGTGCTGATTTATCAGTCCATTTATCTATGGCTTTTCCGTCTAATTCTTCAATATATCTCCAATAGACAATATCAAGTCCTTGGTATTCAGAGATGAATTTTGACAAAACCTCACATGTATCAATGTCAAACCAATCATCACCATCCAAATATGTAATCCATTCTCCTGTTGCATGATGATAGCCAACATTTCTCGCCTGAACTAGTCCTTTATTGTCATGAATGGACTTGATACGACTGTCTTTGCTAGCATATTCGTCACAGATTTCCACTGTTCCATCAGTTCCACCTACAACTAATAACAACTCCCAATTCAAAAAGGTTTGATTCAATATAGACTCAATACATTTTCGAATATAAGAAGCAACATTATAACTTGGAACCACAATACTAATTAAAGGATTCTTTTCCATTATACTATTTTTTTAATCAAAAATTTACACCACATCGGAATCATACTTTTAAGTTTTACCTTTAACGATGGTCTAAAACTTGCAACAAATGTATTACTGAACCAATTTGAGGTGTTAATACCATCATAGATAAAATCTCTAATGTTTGCATCACGTTTCGTTGGTTGTACCAAATTTCCATTATGTCTAGCCACTTTTTCAAATGTACTTTCTAAAGAATAAAACAAAGCAGAATACTTAGCCCATACAGTTAAGCCTTTCTGAGTATTTATCAAGATACAAGAAACACCTTTATTATTAAAGAATGCAGGATGCTCCTTTTCTATTCCCCAATAATCACCTATAGTTATATCGCCAGCACGTTGAGGATTACAATAATGACATTGAAAACAACACTCACGATATGTAAAACCTTCCAAGAAACGATAATAGTACGGGTCTATAGTACAAGATTTACGCTCGGACTTTTTACTGTATTTAAACATATAATCCAACCCCCATCCATATCGTTTATCACGAAAATCATAGTCAAGAATTGGTGTCCTTTTTTTCTCTCCTAGCCAACTTATATACATTTTAAACAAAAGCGGACTTGCAACACCATGACAAATCAAGTCCATGGTGAAAAGATTCTCATAATCTTTTTTCAAGTACGCTTTCAATCCTGCTATTTGGCAACCTGTACCACTAAAAAGAACCTTTCGTCCATCTTTAAGGTACTGCTTTACCTCTGTAAACGTATGTCTAGTATCAGCCTGAACATATTTACTACTAAGAATAGGACTAAGTTCATCCAAAGTAGAAGCACAAACATGATGAGCATTCCATTCTTTATCATACACAACACCAAATACGACACCTCCATCGTTTATCCACGCTTTTGCTATACCTGCAAAAGCACCACCAGAAGCACTTCGGTAAAGCATTCCATCATCCTTTAGTCGAATTGCAAAAACTCTCTGTGGATATTTCGTATCTACAGGAGTGTTTTGAGGACAACGAGCCACACACAATCCACAATCCACACACTGTTCTTGGTTGATTGAAGAGGTCAAAAAACCTTCTTTGTCTTCAACCATAGAGATTGCATGATGTGCACACAATTGTTCACAAGCTCGACATCCTGTACATAAATCTGTTATTTTCTCCATTAACTTATTGCCGTTTTGAGAAATTCCCAACCTATTTTTCTTTGCTCTTCTAAAATCTTATTTACATCCGTAAAATCAACACCTGTATTATCGACATATGAAAAATCATCAAAATTCTTCAGATGTCTATCTTCCAGTCCTACTAATTTTAACAAACTTGCCAATCTACTACTATAGCTATTTGGATAAATGCAAATCATAGGCGTATTCATATTACAGGAGAATGCTGTTGCATGGAAAGAGTCTGTTATGACACAACCAGCATTAGCTATCAAACCTATGAAATCCTCCACATTCGGTATCAGTTCAGCCTTACCACATCTCAGACCTTGATAATGTCTCACACAGAAACGAACCAGTTTCCAACCTTTTCGCTTGGCAAATTCTTTAGCATATCTATCAAAATCCGGATTAGTATTCAACTGATAAATCAACACATACTTACCTTTTTCATATTTCGGCTTATATGTATTCCCCAATACCGACATCCAAAACTCCTTGTTAACTTGCAAAGTTGGATCCAAGACATGAGTTGCAGAAGGTAAGCCCAATTGCTTTTCAACAATATCCTTCGCACTTGCTTCTCTTACAGAAATATATTGATACCTTGAAAGTAAAGCTTTCGTCTCCTCAACTTCCCAATCATCAAGTCTAGCCTTACCAATACTTGCTGCATAAGAAATCTTTTTCACTTCACCAGGAACAAACTTTAAGAACAGTTCAGGCAATAAACCATTATTCCATCCTGAATTCCAAGTCTGGTCACTTCCAGTACAATAGATATCACTTGTGATAGGAAAGTCTTTAAAATCTTCTATACAACAATATTCCTTCTCCTGCTGGTTTAGATGAGTCCTGATAAACTTTTTAAACACTATATCCTCCTTTATAAAAGAAGGTATCAAGATAAAGGGATAAATGATTTTGGCAAGAGTACCCTTCCCCTTGGTATAAGAAAAAGTCCTGCTCAAATAGGAATCTTTACCATTCTTATTGTAATTTATAAAATCAATCTCACAACCTAATTGCTTGAATACTTGTTGAGTAGCCAATGCTTGAAGTACAGAACCATAATTTCGAACATTCTGCAATGTTATCACCGTGACTTTTTTACCCATATCAATTTAATTATTAAGAGTTTTTAAAGCCTCTACTATCTTTTCAGAACAACTCTTTATACTATAATTGCTCTTGATAAAACTCAACAATTCTGGTTGCATCTTATGTTCACCATTCAAGCATTTCATCACAGCTTGCCCTATCTCATCAACACTCGTCGGATCAACCAAACAAGCTCTTCCGTTCCAATACTCCTTAGGAGCACCGACATTTGTCAGAACAATCTCAGCACCATATCCAGCAGCTTCCAATGCCACCATACCAACTCCCTCAGATAAACTAGGAAGAGCAAACACCTTTGCTCGCTTGTACCATTCTTTCAACTCATCATCACTAACAAGACCGATATAATGAATATTGTCATATCCATCAATCTGCTCATGCAGCCAATCTTCTTCATTTTTCCCGTTTAAAATTCCACCTAAATAAAGTGGAAATTTATATTTGATAGCAGCTTGTATTAATCGAGCAACATTTTTATTTGCAGCATATAATCTACTGGTATGGAAACAGAATTTCTCCTTTTGGGGCATTTCATTCAATGGTTGAAAACGAACTGACAACGGTATTTGGTAAATCTGTTCTTTTGGCACATCACAAGAATAAGATAGAAACTCTGTTTCCTCCTTACTCCTTGTAAAGAAGACTTTAATATTTCTCGTGCCCAAATATAAGTCATGGAATCGAGAAGTCAAACCGAGATATTTTTGCGAACCCCAATATTTTACCAAGAACTTATATAAGTATTTATTAACTGTAGGGTCAATGATTGGAGCCACTGCTAGTTTTTTGGTTCGCCAAGAAAGGTATTTCGTCCATAGTCGGAAAGACCCTCCAAATCCCATAATGATAATAGCATCATACGACTCCCAATCTTGATTTTCCCAAGCATTTACGAGCACACCTTCATGCCCTAACATATTAAATCCATCACGCCACATTTCTGCCTGAATCTTCACACCTCCAGTTGGAGACAAAATGGGTGATGGAATGATTATTCCGATTTTCATTGTAATCTATTCCTCCATTAAAAAACTATGATATTCCTTATCGCCAGCAAGTGTAAAGAGTCTTATTAGCATAGCATATCGCTCTGCGCCCAAAACTCTCAATGCGAGTCTCAACATTGGCTTAACAACTTTGTTCTCCAACTTCTTACCTTTATTTTTCTCTTCCTTTGTATAAGAAGCAAAGCCATTTTGCTTGGTACTTGCCTTCAAAAGCAAGCGACTATTCTTCAATATTTTATAGAAAGGTGTGTTAATCTCAAAAGGATTAAATTCTACCTTATTATCATTGAGATAAACTCTAAACATTCTTCTCTGCAAAGGAGTTATTACAGAGCCATCAAAATAATGATTGAAGCCATAGGTCATCTTGCTAAATCTATCATAACCATTCGCATAAACCTGCTCTCTGTATTCCTCAATAATTGGCTTAAATGAAGGATAGGTCGTTACATTGAACTGTGGATGACGACGGTTGATGACAGAGGCCTCGAATGGATCAAATCCAGAGAAATGGAAGAACAACAGCGGAAATTCATCTCCTGTTTTCTTTCTGCGAATCATGTACCCTTGCTTTTCATCGATGAAAAGCTCACGTTCATGCAGATTCCAAATAGCGACATTCATACCATGGTGAGATGACACACAAGTTGCCTGTGGGAAGAATGCAGGAATATAGTCCATCCACTTTTGATCAACAAAAAGCCCTTCAGAACTTTGCGAATAACATTTATACTGTAAACGATTCTGCCACCACTTTGCAATTTCCTGACCTACTTTATCATTCTTTAAAGCACAAAAACCTAAGTTGTATATGCCTACCTTATTAAACGTCTCTTCTGATACCGCACCATCAAAATGCTCTTCAATATCACAATAATGAGGAGTCAGAACCACAGACTTATTATTTAAGCATTCATATATATAATCCAAAGGACGAGTTACGTAAATATCAGGATCGAGATAGATAACCTTCTCATAACCTTCCTTAAACAGCTTACCAAAACAGAATGGTTTAATGGATGTGTTAAACTCTATAACATCATATTTGAATGCCATATTCACCCAATCAGGTATCCAACTTTTATCCAAAGCAACTACACCATCTACATCTTCCACTCCATCTATCTTGTCAGCCAAGAAGATAAAGAAATTCAAACTCGGATTATGCTTCAAGAACGACTCTTTCAAAGTCAATGCTTGCGCCAAATAGTTTTTAGCGCATATTGTAAATGCACAATTCATATTAATGTATTCTATTTTTTATTATTTTGTTTCTGTTTTCTTCAATATTATTGCAGGATTTCCGCCTACTACACAATAAGGAGGCACATCCTTAGTTACCACGGAATTGGCTGCAACTATCACGCCCTTGCCTATATGCACATTAGGCAATATCGTACATTTATCACCAATCCATACATTATCACCAATAATGACCTCTCCCTTACTCTCAACTTTTCTTAAAGACGGACGTTGCTGCAAAGATTCATATGAAGAATTACCATGTGAGTTATCTGTAATAGTTACCCACCGACCAGTAAGTACACCATTTCCAATAAATACTCTATTAACACAAGTAATATGATTATACTGTCCTATGTCACAATTCTCACCTATTATCAGTTCAGGAATTTTAGACGTAAGAGGCCAAGCTGTAAGTATGTTGTTCCTATCTATGCGTGTTTTCCTACCGATAACAATAAACTTACCTCCTCGCAGAAACAAACCACGTTGAACAAAACCATCACACTTTTTAAACTCGTTCAGTATCCAAAAAGAATAAAACCTATCAAGAACGGTTGCCAACCTTGTATATATAAGGTGATAACTTATCAACTTATTTATAGGTCTGAACAGAATAACCAGTAATTTAAAAACACACCTATTTATAATAGCCATAATTCTACACTATTTTTCTCCCAAAATCAAGAGCCTAGTAATACGGGTAGATACTGAGATTTTACATATTAATATTGTTATAAAACACAAGAAAAATGCTAATAATAATGATATAGCAATATCTACAAGAGAACATCCTGTACTCACAATTTTTAAATCTGCTCTATTAAGAATATAATCTACAATAAAGACATGTATGAGATACATACCAAGAGTTTTGCTTCCCCAATAGCTGAACTTATTATATTCCTTAGAAATCAATTCCATAAGGATTATAACAGAAACAGCCATTACAACACCTTGTATATGGCGCAATATAAAAATATGAACATCGCCTAAACCCACAAGTTTGATAAAAGGGAAGAGATAGAAAGACTTATAAAAAAGTCCATATAATACACTCCATAGAATTACCCCCCCCCACCACTCCGACAATCCTTGTAGTCAATGGGAGTCTGAAAAGTATATTAAGGACATCATACCTTCTTAAAATCAGTCCTATTGTAAAATAGGAAGTCATCTCAGAGAGGTTATTCCTTGTTACGAACAACATAGCTATATTAAGAATTATGGCTATTAGCCAAAATGTTTTTTTAATCTTCAACACAGCACAGCCTATCTCTATAAGAGCCGAAGCAAGTAGAATAGAGAACAAGCACTGTAAAAACCAGTAGCCATGCAGAAAGAACAGCTTGTCATGAGTCCAAGGCAACGACCATGCACTGACAAAAATGCAAGGTATCATGATTCTCATAAAATTCTTTTTGATATACAATCCCCATTCTCTTATCGTTTTATCTCGAAACAAAGAATGGTAGCAAGCATAACCTGAAAGAATCATAAACAATGGCATATTAAATGATTCTATAGCAGGTCCAACCTCTCCAAGGTTTGCAAACGAACCAACATGATAGATAATAACAAGCAGCATCGCCAGCATCTTAGAATTATCAAGCCAAGAAAGCCTAGTTTTAATATTTATTCCCATATCCATTTATATGTCATAAAATCAGAATCCAAATAACCATTATGTGCTCTTAAAATATATGCAATAAAAAGCAAACTAATAATTGGATATTTTGTTTTTTGACTTGGCAAAGCACCAATTGCAGCTAACAAATAAAAGAAATTACAAAAGCGGTCAATCAGGTGTCCATCAAGACCACCAAGTAAATTGTAAATTATCACACCAACAAATAGAGAATTTTCAAAAAAAGAACATTTCTCTTCTTTTCGATTTAAGTAAAGAACATAGCAACATAAAAAACTCATTGGAAGATACACTCTAAATCTATCAATAGCATTATCATAACTGCTACCTATATAACTTGTCAAACGATCCATCTCAGAGAATCCCCCTAATAGTAAAGAAAATAGGTTTCCTGCATAATCAGATAAAACATTAGTTAAAAACAAGGAGGCAATAACCATAATTATCATCATCTTTCTTTTCAACTTAATGAAATAAACTCCAACTATAAGAGGTATTATTAAAAAAGAAGTTGAATGGCAAAACAAAGCCAGAACAAGAAATCCACAAGATATATATTTCCAATTCTTATATTTTTCAAAAAATACTATTAATGCTAATAGAATAAATCCTTGAGCCATTGCTTGACGAACTGTAACAATATAAAGAAGCCACAAGCCAGGAAATAGCATCATAGATAATAAACTTCCGATTTTATCCTTAGAATATTTTTTTATAGCCCATACAACAGGAAACATATAAAACAACGTCGTAAAGAACACAAAAACAAAAGGAAATTTTGGAAATAATACTTTCAGAAATCCCATCCAAATAAAGATAACAGGCTGTTGATTCTCAACCTCAGAATATCCCCAACCAGTACCCATATAAGAATCTATATAAGTATGCATATCAGGTCCAACTTTGTCACTTCTAAAGGCCATTAAGAAAAGTAAGAAAGATACTGCAATCCAAAATAGTTTTATACTATTTGGATGTTTCTTTTGAAAATAACGAGTTATAAAGAGAATTATAGCCCAAATGTCATATACACACATTATGCTTTTATTTTAAGAATATCATAATAGCAAGCTAGCAGCTCTTTCTTAATATTTTCAATAGAATGCCTTCTATTTGCATGCTCAAGATTATAAGTGGAATATGCTTGCATATTTTGTTTGTTATTAAAAAGATTTATAATAGCATCTGCCATCTGCCATGGCTCATTTGCAGGAATAAGTTCACCTCCTTTTTTATCATGAACTAAAGTAGAAATACCTCCAACGTGAGTAGAAACAATTGGCATGCCTAATATTTGAGCTTCACAAATACTATTAGGACTATTTTCTATATATGCAGTATGTACATACATAGTACTATTGATCATTAAGTCCTTTAATTGTTCTGCTCTTACATATCCCAATATCTCTACGTTACATTCCGAAAACTTAAGTTTCTCCTTGTTTTCTATAACTTTTTTCAAAAGAGGATCCATCTGACCAGCAATACGCCAAGTAAAGTCAACGCCAAGTTTTTTGAGAACACTAGCAGTTTTCAACAACATGTCCATACCCTTAAAATAAGAACTACATCCTACAGAAATCAAATTCATTTTTGTATCATTTGGCATTGACCATACTGCATCTGAATTCAAGAATACAGGACGCAAAGCTTCTTCTACTTGGTAATATGTAGCATCTGGACTTAAAGTTTTAGTCAAAGCTTTATCCCAAGAAGTACGCCCCATATATTTTTTTACAGATTTCCATATTTGGCATTCCATTTTTACACGTGACAAATCTTTATGGTAACTACGAAACAGTCGCCATTGCTTTCTAAAATTAAATCCAATCGCTTTAGAAACAGTATAACCATTGTACTTTGGTGGATACAAAGAATTAAAATAGGAAATCCAACAACCTTGGATGTGAATCACACAAGGTATATTAGTATATTGTTGTATCGCGCCATAAGGCCATTCACTTCCAAAAATATGAATTATATCTGGTTTAACATAATCAATAACTTTTAGTTCTTCTTCTATGATATGTTTTATATAGGGTCCCCAAGAAAATTGATCTTTAATCTTTTCTATTAAAGAATACTTAAAACTCATGGGATAATACGTAACACCTTCAATTTCTTTATGTTTCGTATTATTATAACTCTGAAATGCTATTGATAATTCTATATCATCACATCCATGCACTATATTTTCTAAAGAATCTTGCCAACCAGCAATTGGAACTCCTTCATTTTTATATCTTGATGGAATAGAAACTTCAAACCATAATACTTTTATTTTTTCTTTCATATTCATTCTAACCATTTATATTCAAGAACCTATTATATATACATGTTGCAATCCAATTACACAACCATGCCATTACAATTGAACATATTGTTACCAAAATGACAGAATAGTACCCCCC
>ULTZ01008380.1_pt1 | contig 17647 bp, 16 predicted proteins | sample 1957981 | NCBI WGS metagenome assembly ULTZ01 (sample SAMEA4835745, study PRJEB28245) | human gut metagenome | biome: gut microbiome; material: fecal sample | place: Denmark | collected 2008
TAGCTACTTTGTGACGCCTGCGGCACAAATAGCTGTGCGAAAAATAAGCGATCACGCTTATTTTTCACACTATCTTCACAAGTATTTTGGGAAAATCTGTTGACAATAGAGTAGGGGAGTGGTAATGTAATCATCAGAAGGTGTTAGCACTCCAATTGATTGAGTGCTAACAAATCAGAAAGCAGGTGAGAACGTGGAACTCGATGAAAGGAAAAAGAAAATTCTGCAGGCAGTTATTCGGAACTATCTGGAGACAGGAGAGCCGGTGGGCAGCAGGACAATTTCCAAGTATACCGATTTGAATTTAAGTTCCGCGACCATCCGCAATGAGATGTCCGATCTGGAAGAGATGGGCTACATTTTACAGCCCCATACCTCTGCAGGACGGATTCCTTCTGATAAGGGTTACCGCTTTTATGTAGACACCATGCTGGGTGAGCGGGAACGTGAAGTGGAAGAGTTAAAAGGTCTGCTTCTGGAAAAGGATGAAAAGATGGACACTCTCTTAAAGAGAGTGGCGAGAGTGCTGGCGACCAACACCAACTATGCGGCGATGATCACCACACCCCAGTATCAGCGCAATAAGCTGAAATTCATCCAGCTTTCAAAAGTAGATGAGCATCAGCTTCTGGCAGTTGTTGTAGTAGAAGGCAATGTGATCAAGAACATGATGCTTCAGGTCGAAGAGGATCTGGATGATGCGACACTCCTGAAACTGAACATCCTGTTAAACACCCATTTAAACGGGCTGTCGATTGATGAAATCAATCTTGCGATGATTTCGGAGATGAAGCAGCAGGCAGGCGTTCACAGCGGCATTGTAAGCGGAGTGATTGATGCAGTTGCCGAAGCGATCCGGTCGGATGAGGATTTAAAGATCTATACCAGCGGAACCAATAACATCCTGAAATATCCGGAGCTGACGGACAATCGGGAAAAGACCAGCGAGCTGATCAATGTATTTGAAGAAAAGAAAGCGCTGGGAGAGCTGGTTCAGGATTCCCTTTCCGAAGAGAATAACACCGGCATTCAGGTTTATATCGGCAATGAGACGCCGGTTTCGTCCATGAAGGACTGCAGCGTCGTAACTGCAACCTATGAGCTGGGAGAGGGCATGAGAGGTACGATCGGAATCATCGGCCCCAAACGAATGGATTATGACAAGGTCATTGGTACCTTAAAGACACTGATGAACGAGTTGGATACTTTATATAAGAAGTAGAAAGGGTGACAGGCGTGGCAGAAGAGAGAATGGAAGAGAAAGTAAAGCAGGACACATCGGAAACCGAAACGCAGGAAAAACGGAATACGGAAGAATGTGAAGAAACTGCGGAGGCTTCCGCAGAAAATACAGAAACCCCGGAAGATGGGGAAACTTCTGAGGAAAAAGATAAAAAAGGCTTCTTTTCCGGAAGAAAAAAAGAGAAAAAGGAAGATGCCGTAAAGGCACAGATCAACGAGCTGCAGGATAAGGTAATGCGGCAGATGGCTGAGTTCGAGAACTTCCGCAAGCGCTCCGAAAAGGAAAAGTCTGCGATGTTCGAGACAGGCGCAAAGAGCGTGATCGAAAAGATCCTTCCTGTTGTAGATAATTTTGAAAGAGGACTTGCAACCGTACCGGAAGACGAAAAGGATGCTCCTTTTGTAGACGGTATGAACAAGGTTTACAGGCAGCTGCTAACAGAGCTTGAAAACCTTGGCGTAAAACCGATCGAAGCGGTCGGCAAAGAGTTCGATCCCAACTTCCACAATGCAGTGATGCAGGTGGAAAACGATGAGCTGGAACCCGGAACTGTAGCACAGGAGCTTTTAAAGGGATACATGTACAGGGACACCGTGGTACGTCACAGCATGGTCGCTGTTGTGCAGGAATAAAAGCCTGCAGGCAGCTTTTCATAGATTTGAACAGAACATAAGACATTGCTTGAGATAGCCGATAAGGCAGAAGGAGAAAAGTTATGAGTAAGATTATTGGTATCGACCTTGGTACAACAAACAGCTGCGTAGCAGTTATGGAAGGCGGCAAGCCTACCGTTATCGCAAATGCAGAAGGAGCAAGAACAACACCTTCCGTAGTTGCATTCACAAAGACCGGTGAGAGACTGGTCGGCGAGCCTGCAAAACGTCAGGCAGTTACCAATGCAGACCGCACCATCGCTTCTATTAAGAGACATATGGGTACGGACTACAAGGTAGACATCGACGGAAAGAAATATTCCCCTCAGGAAATTTCCGCTATGATCCTGCAGAAGCTGAAAGCTGACGCAGAGAACTATCTGGGCGAGAAGGTATCCGAAGCAGTTATCACTGTTCCTGCATACTTCAACGATGCTCAGCGTCAGGCAACAAAGGATGCCGGCAAGATCGCAGGCCTCGATGTAAAGCGTATCATCAACGAGCCTACCGCAGCAGCTCTGGCATACGGACTTGACAACGAAAAAGAACAGAAGATCATGGTATACGACTTAGGCGGCGGTACATTCGATGTTTCCATCATCGAAATCGGCGACGGCGTTATCGAAGTTCTGGCAACCAATGGTGATACTCATCTGGGCGGCGATGATTTCGATAACAAGATCATTGATTGGATGGTTTCCGAATTTAAGGCTCAGCAGGGCGTAGACCTGTCTAAAGACAAGATGGCAATGCAGAGACTGAAAGAAGCAGCTGAAAAGGCGAAGAAGGAGCTGTCCAGTGCGACAACAACCAACATCAACCTGCCTTTCATCAGCATGAATGCAAACGGACCTCTGCACTTTGATATGGATCTGTCCAGAGCAAAATTTGATGAACTGACAAGCGATCTGGTAGAGCGTACTGCAATTCCGGTTCAGAACGCATTAAAGGATGCAGGCATTACCGCTTCCGAGCTTGGCAAGGTACTGTTGGTCGGTGGTTCTACCCGTATCCCGGCTGTACAGGATAAGGTAAAACAGCTGACCGGTCATGAACCCAGCAAGTCCTTAAACCCTGACGAGTGCGTTGCACTGGGTGCTTCCATCCAGGGTGGTAAGCTGGCAGGCGATGCAGGCGCAGGTGATATCCTGCTGCTGGATGTAACTCCTCTGTCTCTGTCCATTGAGACAATGGGTGGTATCGCAACCAGACTGATTGAGAGAAATACAACCATTCCTACTAAGAAGAGCCAGATCTTCTCTACTGCAGCTGATAACCAGACAGCCGTTGATATCAACGTTCTGCAGGGCGAGAGACAGTTCGCAAAGGACAACAAGTCCCTTGGACAGTTCCGTCTGGATGGTATTCCGCCTGCAATGCGTGGCGTACCGCAGATCGAGGTTACCTTCGATATCGATGCAAACGGTATCGTAAATGTATCCGCTAAGGATCTGGGCACAGGCAAGGAACAGCACATCACCATCACTGCTGGTTCCAACATGTCCGAAGACGATATCAACAAGGCAGTGAAGGAAGCTGCTGAGTTCGAAGCACAGGATAAGAAGAAGAAAGACGCAATCGACACCAGAAACAGCGCAGACTCCTTCGTATTCCAGACCGAGAAGGCTCTGAATGAGGTTGGCGATAAAGTAGACGCAAGCGCAAAGGCAGGCGTTGAAGCAGATCTGAATGCACTGAAATCTCTGCTGGAGTCCACCAAGGATCAGGAGCTGACAGACAGTCAGGTAGCTGACATCAAGGCAGCTCAGGAGAAGCTGATGCAGTCCGCTCAGGCAGTATTTGCAAAGGTTTATGAGCAGGCGCAGGGCGCAGCTGGTCAGGCAGGCCCTGATATGGGTAATGCAGCAGGTGCAGGCAGCAATGCAGGTGCAGGCAGCAATCCGGATGATGATGTTATTGACGGAGACTTCAGAGAAGTATAAAATAATACCCGGTAAATCGGCACAGTGCCAGATGACGCTGTGTCGGACCGGAAGAATGTACAATGGGGGCCGGATTCTTTCAGGCCCCTATCCGTGTGTAAACGCATATCTGCAACCTATGCAGGACGGATGCTTTGCGGTATTTTTGCATATGCTGCAGATATGCGTTATATGAAGATAAGCTTTAATAGAGGAGTTTGAATTATGGCGGAACAGAAAAGAGATTATTACGAAGTCCTCGGTGTTGACAAAAATGCCGATGACGCCGCTCTCAAAAAGGCATATCGTGCTCTTGCCAAGAAATATCATCCGGATATGAACCCTGGAGATAAAGAAGCAGAAAAGAAGTTTAAGGAAGCATCCGAAGCATATGCTGTTTTGAGTGATCCCGAAAAGAGACGTCAGTACGATCAGTTCGGACATGCGGCATTTGACGGTGGTGCCGGCGGAGCTGGCGGCTTCGGCGGTTTTGATTTTAACGGCGCAGATTTTGGAGACATTTTCGGGGATATTTTCGGAGATCTCTTTGGCGGACGCAGAGGTTCTGCCGGCGCAAGAAGCGGCCCCATGAAGGGAGCAAACCTGCGCACCAGCGTCAGAATCACCTTTGAAGAGGCTGTATTCGGTACGGAAAAAGAAATCGAGCTGACGGTGAAGGAAGAGTGTAAGACCTGTCACGGCACGGGCGCGAAGTCGGGAACCAGCCCGGAAACCTGTCCGAAGTGCGGCGGCAAGGGTCAGGTTGTATTTACGCAGCAGTCTTTCTTTGGAACAGTCCGCAACGTTCAGGCATGTCCGGACTGCGGCGGTACCGGTAAGATTATCAAAGAAAAGTGTACCGATTGTCACGGAAGCGGTTTTGTTCCGATGAAGAAACGGTTTGCAGTCACGATTCCGGCAGGTATCGACAACGGTCAGTGCAAGAGACTGGCAGGACAGGGCGAGCCCGGTATCAATGGCGGTCCGAGAGGTGATGTCCTGGTAGAAGTTATCGTTGGACAGCATCCGATTTTCCAGCGTCAGGATACCAACATCTACTCCACTGTTCCGGTTTCCTTTGCAGTGGCGGCGCTGGGCGGCGAAGTTGTCATCGATACCGTGGATGGTAAGGTGATTTATGACGTCAAGGCAGGCACCCAGACTGATACGAGAGTTCGTTTAAAAGGCAAGGGCGTACCGTCTCTGCGCAACAAGGATCTGCGCGGCGATCATTATGTAACTCTGGTTGTACAGACTCCCGAACATCTTTCTGCAGAAGCAAAAGAGCTGCTGCGCAAGTTCGACGAAGCGACAGAAGACAGCTTACATGCGGCAGAACGCATCAACAGCGGCGAAGCTCCGCATAAAGAAAAGAAAAAGCGCGGATTTTTCAATAAAGACAAATAACGCGAGTGGACTGTAACATGTAATTCAGGAAGTGGCAGGCGTTTTGTGCATTTTGCGGATGCACAAGCGCCTGTTTTTGTGTTATAGTAAAAAATTGAGTTAGTGTGTTTTCGGGAGGTGTTTCAGATGAAGTGGAAAAAATTTAAAATAAAAACCGTGACAGATGCAGAAGATATTATTATCAGCACCCTGTACGATATCGGGCTGGAGGGTGCGCAGATCGAGGACAAGGTTCCGTTGACTGCGCTGGAAAAGGAGCAGATGTTTGTAGATATTCTGCCGGACGGCCCTGCGGACGACGGCATCGCATATCTGAGCTTTTTTGTGGAAGAAAAAGAGGACGGCAGTCTGAAATTAAACGGCGAGCCTGTAACCGAAGCGCAGATCTGCGAAAAGGTGAAGGAAGAGCTGGATGGTCTGCGCATGTTCTGTGAGATCGGGGAAGGCAGCATTGCGGTAGATGAAACCGAGGATATCGACTGGATCAACAATTGGAAGCAGTATTTCCATCAGTTTTACATCGACGATCTTCTGGTAATTCCGTCCTGGGAGGAAGTCAAACCGGAGGATCAGGGCAAGATGATCCTGCACATTGATCCGGGCACGGCGTTCGGAACCGGTATGCATGAGACAACGCAGCTGTGCATTCGTCAGCTGAAAAAATTTATCACACCGGAGACAGAGCTTTTGGATGTGGGAACCGGCAGCGGTATTCTGGCAATTCTATCTCTGATGTACGGCGCAAAGCATGCGGTCGGAACAGACCTCGATCCCTGCGCGGTGGATGCGGTTGCGGACAATATGGCAAACAACGGCATTGCACCGGAGCAGTTTGAAATGATGATCGGAAATATCATCAATGACAAGGCAGTCCAGGATCAGGTGGGCTATGAAAAATACGATATCGTCGTTGCGAATATTTTAGCGGACGTTCTGGTTCCTTTGACACCCGTGATCGTAAATCAGCTGAAAGAAGGCGGCATTTACATCACATCCGGTATCATCGATGATAAGGAAACGGTCGTAACGGAGGCGGTAAAGGCAGCAGGCCTGGAACTGCTCGAGGTAACATATCAGGGCGAATGGGTCAGCGTGACCGCACGAAAGAAGGAAACGCAGTGCGCAGGATGAAATGCAGCGCGCTGATTCATGACAATAGATGCTCGCAGAGCGCGCATTCTATTGTTCATGACAATAGAATGTTCGCGGAGCGCGCATTCTATTGTTTAAATGCAACACAGGTTGAAGCGTGTCGTACAGACGAAAAGAAACCAAAAGGGGCGTCAGGAATCAAATGTATCAGTTTTTTGTGGAGCCTTCCCAGATCCAGGGCAATCGGATTGTGATAACGGGAAGCGATGTCAACCATATTAAAAATGTGCTTCGGATGAAGCCGGGCGAAGAAATTGCAGTATCCAACGGTACAGACGGCAAGGAATACCGCTGCGGGATCGAAGAACTTCTGGAGGAAGAAGTTATCTGTACGCTGCGTTTTATCAAAGAAGATGGGCTGGAGCTGCCGGCGCGGGTGACCTTTTTTCAGGGGCTACCCAAGGCGGACAAGATGGAATTTATCGTGCAGAAGCTGGTGGAGCTTGGCGCATACCGGATTGTGCCGGTGGCGTTGAAGCGCAGCGTCGTTCATCTGGATGAAAAAAAGGCGAAAGCGCGGCAGGCGCGCTGGCAGTCGATCGCAGAAGCAGCAGCGAAGCAGAGCAAGCGCCGGATTGTGCCGGAGGTTGGGACAGTCTGCACTTTAAAGGAAGCGCTGGAACAGACGAAGCAGATGGATTTAAAACTGATTCCCTACGAGCTTTCCGAAGGGATGATGCGGACGAGGAAGCTGATCGAAAGCGCAGCGCCCGGTCAGGAAATCGGTGTGTTTATCGGTCCGGAGGGCGGCTTTGAAGAGGCAGAGGTAGAGCTTGCGATGCAGTCCGGATTTATGCCGGTGACGCTGGGCAAGCGGATTTTGCGGACGGAGACAGCTGGGCTGACCGTGATGGCGTGGCTGATGTACCAGTTGGAAGACTCCGGCATATCATAAAGCAGGAAACGGTTTGCCCTGTGGCGACCGGGTTCAAACGGATTTTTTTCGAGATTTGGAAAAAGCAGGTGAAAGGTTATGGAATGTTATCTGGACAACTCGGCTACAACGCGGTGTCTGGACAGCGCGGCAGCGCTGATGGCCGGGATTTTATGTACGGACTACGGAAATCCGTCCAGTTTGCATCATAAAGGGGTGCAGGCGGAGGAACATGTCCGCCATGCGCGGGAAGTGATTGCAAAGACGTTAAAGGTTACGCCCAAGGAGATCTTCTTTACCTCCGGCGGGACGGAGTCGGATAATCTGGCGCTGCGCGGTGCAGCGTATGCAAATGCACGGCAGGGCAAGCATCTGATTACGACATCGATCGAGCATCCGGCGATCCTCAATACGATGCAGTATCTGGAGCAGCAGGGCTTTGAGGTGACGTATCTGCCGGTCGATGAAAACGGAAAAATCCGTTTGTCCGATCTGGAAGCGGCGATCCGTCCGGATACGATTCTGGTTTCGATCATGCACACGAATAATGAGATCGGAGCCCTTGAGCCGATCGCAGAGGCGGGCGAGCTGATCAAACGCGTCAATCCGAACACGCTGTTCCACGTGGACGCGGTGCAGGGCTATGGCAAGGCAAAAATTCTGCCGAAACGGATGAAAATCGACATGCTGTCTGTTTCGGGACACAAAATCCACGGACCGAAGGGAATCGGATTTTTGTATGTCGGAGATCGCGTGAAAATCCGTCCCATCGTGTTCGGCGGCGGACAGGAGCGGGGACTGCGCTCCGGCACAGAAAACGTTCCGGCAATCGCAGGCATGGGAAAAGCGGCAGAGGAGATGTATCAGAACCTGGATACCGATCTGGATCGGATGTATGCGCTGAAACAACGGCTTGCCGACGGCATTTCCACGATGGAAAATGTGCGGATCAACGGACTTTGCGGACGGGACAGCGCACCGCATGTGCTGAGCGTGTCGTTTGCAGGGGTGCGCAGCGAGGTGCTTCTGCATGCGCTGGAGGAACGGGAAATCTATGTGTCCGCAGGAAGCGCGTGCGCATCGAATCACCCGGATACGGCAGGGAGCGCGACGCTTCGGGCGATCGGTTTGCCGAAGGAGCTGTTGAATTCGACGATCCGTTTCAGCCTTTCCGTCTTTACGACAGAGGAAGAAATTGATTATACGGTACAGGTGCTGCACGAGCTGGTTCCGATGCTGCGCCGGTTTACCAGAAGATAAAAGGATACCTCCGCTTTTGAGGCGCAGACGACCGGGAAAGCGGGAGAGTAATATGCTGCAGCCTGCCTGCGGTCGGAGGACAGACGGCAGGCAAATGCTGCGGATAAAGAAAGGAAATGAGCATGTATAAAGCTTTTCTGATTAAATATGCAGAAATCGGCGTAAAGGGCAAAAACAGGGATCTGTTTGAGGAAGCGCTGGTTCGCCAGATCAAGTATGCGTTAAAGCGCTGCGAAGGAGAATTCCGGGTGCGTCGAACGAGAGGACGTATCTATATTGATGTATTATCGGATGATTATGACTATGAAGAAACCATTGACAACTTGAAGACCGTCTGTGGTGTCAGCGCGATCTGTCCGATGGTTCAGCTCGAAGACGAAGGCTTTGACAAGCTGTGCGAGAGTGCGGTTTCCTATATGGATGAGCACTATCCGGACAAAAACATCACCTTCAAGGTTAATGCGCGCCGTGCCCGCAAAAACTATCCTGTGGAGTCGATGGAGATCAATGCATCTGTCGGTGAAAAGATCCTGCAGGCGTTCCCCGAGATCCGCGTGGACGTCCACAATCCTGACGTGATGCTTTATATCGAGGTACGCGAGCATATTTATATTTATTCGATCGAAATTCCCGGTCCCGGCGGTATGCCGGTCGGCACCAACGGTAAGGCGATGCTGCTGTTATCCGGCGGTATCGATTCTCCGGTTGCCGGATTTATGGTTGCAAAGAGAGGCGTCAAGATTGACGCGGTTTATTTCCATGCGCCTCCGTACACCAGCGAGCGCGCAAAGCAGAAGGTTGTAGATCTTGCAAAGCTGGTAGCACGTTACAGCGGACCGATCTATCTGCATGTCATCAATTTTACGGAGATTCAGCTGGCGATTTATGAAAAGTGCCCGCACGATGAGCTGACGATCATTATGCGCCGTTACATGATGAAAATCGCAGAAGACATTGCGAAAAAGACGGAATGCCTCGGACTGATTACCGGTGAGAGCATCGGACAGGTTGCGAGCCAGACGATCCAGTCCCTCGCGGTAACGAATGAAGTCTGCACCCTGCCGGTATTCCGTCCTTGTATCGGGCTGGACAAGCAGGAGATCGTGGAGATTTCCGAAAAGATCGGTACCTATGAGACGTCAATCCTGCCGTTCGAGGATTGCTGTACGATTTTCGTCGCAAAGCATCCTGTTACCAAACCGAATCTCGCAGTGATCAAGCGCCATGAAGAGAACTTAAAGGACTGCATCGATGAAATGATGCAGCGTGCACTGGATACGGAAGAACTGATTGTGGTCGAGGCGCAGTAAGGCACCTTTGGGGCGCGTGCGGCAAGTCGCATAAGCGACAAATTTCAAATTGCCGCACTGCGCATTCAGGCTTTTTTAGTTGTTTTCAGTATGAAAACAACTAAAAAAGCCCCCCGATTTCTCGGAGAGCTTTCTGATCCGTTTTGAATTAGATCATGTAGGGCTTAAGAACTTCCAGTACAGCATCAACATTGGTGTCTTCTGCATGGATGTTTAAGTCGATCGGCTTGGAAAGATCCAGGCTGAAGATACCCATGATAGATTTAGCATCGATAACGTATCTGCCGGATACCAAGTCGAAATCGTAATCGAATTTGGTAATGTCGTTTACAAAAGATTTTACCTTATCGATAGAGTTTAAGGAAATCTGAACTGTTTTCATGATAACTACCTCCTTTGGGTTCACACTTTCTGATCTTATATTAGCAAACTATCGTCACAAAAGTCAATTATCAAACGTAACAAAAATGGTGGAGAATAATATGAAAAGTGTTGCATTACATAATTTAGGTTGCAAAGTGAATGCGTATGAGCTGGAGGTTATGCAACAAAAGTTACAAGATCGGGGATATAAAATTGTGCCTTTTGATTCCGATGCGGACATTTATATTGTAAATACCTGTACCGTAACCAACATTGCAGACCGGAAGAGCCGTCAGATGCTTCACCGGGCAAAGCACAGAAATCCGGACGCGGTTGTCGTTGCGGTCGGATGCTTTGTACAGGCGGGCGAGGAAAACAGAATGGACGACTGCATTGATCTGGCGGTGGGAAACCAGCATAAAAAGGATATCGTGGAGATTCTGGAGGCGTATCTGGAGGAGCATACTGCAGACGCCAGTGCCGTGACAGACATCGGCGCTGTGCGGGAGTATGAGGAAATGCGCATGGAGCAGAGCACGGAGCACACGCGCGCGTATATCAAGATTCAGGACGGCTGCAACCAGTTCTGCTCGTATTGTATCATTCCATTTGTGCGTGGACGCGTCCGGAGCAGAAAGCAGGAGGATGTGTTGGCTGAGGTAAGAGGGCTGGCGGAAAAAGACTTTCAGGAGGTAGTCATCACCGGTATTCATTTGAGCTCCTACGGCATGGATTTTATCGGAGAAACGGACGGAGATTACCTGAAAAACGGAAAAGATCTGCGGGGAACGGCGTTTGAACGCGCCTATCTGGTTTCCTTGCTGGAGGAAATCGCAAAGGTGGACGGCATTCGCAGAATCCGTCTGGGTTCGCTGGAGCCCCGTATCATCACAGAAGAGTTTGCCGGACGGCTGGCGGCGATTCCGCAGCTTTGTCCGCATTTTCACCTGTCCCTGCAGAGTGGCTGCAATGAAACGCTCAAGCGGATGAATAGACATTATACGGCGGAGGAATACTATGAAAAAGTGCAGATTCTCCGCAAGTATTTTGAACATCCTGCGATTACGACGGATGTAATCGTCGGTTTCCCTGGAGAAACTGCGGAGGAATTTGCGGTGACGAAGACATTTCTGGAAAAGGTTCATTTCTTTGAAATGCATATTTTCAAATATTCCCGCAGAAAAGGTACAGTTGCAGACAAACTGCCCGGACAGCTGACGGACGCTCAGAAGACGGAACGCAGCGGACAGCTGCTGGCGCTGGAAAAGGAACAGTCCAGAGAATTCCGTGCGCATTATCTGGGACAGGAAGTGGAAGTCCTGATCGAAGAGCAGAAGGAGATCGGCGGAAAGGTATACTGGCTCGGTCATACGGATACCTATGTAAAGGCTGCGTTTGCGGCGGACAGTGCAGAATGCATGGATTATTCGAACCGGCTGGTGCACGGACGAGCGGTTTCTTTCCTGTCGGACGAGGTTTTGGAAATTGCATTGAATTTTTAAGAGAAGTAGGGTAAGATAGGTTATAGAGCTTTGAACAAAGGACGTGACAATATGCAGGATTTGGAAAATACACAGTATTTTAAAGTAGAAGTAGAGCCGGAAAATGGCGTAAAAATGATCCTTTCTGAAGTGTATGAAGCACTTTCTGAAAAAGGCTATGATCCGGTGAGTCAGATTGTCGGCTATATTATGTCCGGAGATCCGACCTATATTACCAGCTATCGCAACGCACGCGGTCTGATCGGACGGGTGGAGCGCGACGAGCTGGTAGAGGAAATGCTCAAGGAGTACATCGAGAAGAATCACTGGAAGCGCTGAGCGACCAGAGGAACAACAAGGAGAAGCGGGATGCGAGTGATGGGGCTTGATTTCGGTTCCAAGACAGTGGGAGTTGCCATCAGCGACCCGCTTTTTGTGACTGCCCAGGGAATCGAAATCGTCAGAAGAAAAGAAGAGAATAAGCTGCGCCATACGCTGCAGCGAATTGAAGAACTGATCGGAGAATACGAGGTCGGGCAGATTGTGCTCGGTCTTCCGAAAAATATGAACGCCACAGAGGGAGAGCGCGTGGAGAAGACGAAGGAATTTGCGGATAAGCTGGCACGCAGAACCGGACTTCCGGTGGCATTTATGGATGAGAGACTGACGACGGTTGCAGCGGACCGCACGATGATGGAAGTCGGCGTGCGTCGGGAAAACCGGAAGGAATATGTGGATATGATTGCAGCTGTGCTGATTTTACAGGAATATCTGGACAGACAGCGGATGCAGACAGAGAACGGACAGGAGAATTAAACTTTGGAAAAGATTACATTTTGCCCGGAGGACGGGGAAGCCGTTGAATTTTTTGTGCTGGAACAGACCAGACTCGGCGGAGTTGATTATATTCTGGTAACAGACAGTGAAGACGACGATGCGGAAGCGCTGATTTTAAAGGACGTTTCTGCGCCGGAGGACGAAGAAGCCATTTACAGCATCGTAGATGACGATAAAGAAATGGATGCAGTGGCTGCGATTTTTACAGATATGCTCGAGGATATTGAGCTTGAAAAGGAATAAATGCGAGCACCTTTTTCGTGCAGCACAACGTGATTTATCCCTGCTATAAAAATAAAAATGGAGGTAATTTTGCTTGAAAAAAACAAAAAAAGTGAATATTGACGGCCCCAGCCTGAAGATTATACCATTGGGCGGACTGGAGCAGATCGGAATGAACATTACTGCCTTTGAATACGAAGACAGTATTGTTGTAGTTGACTGCGGCCTTTCTTTCCCTGATGACGATATGCTGGGAATCGATCTGGTGATTCCGGACGTGACTTATTTAAAGGAAAATGCGGATCGGGTAAAGGGCTTTGTGATTACGCATGGTCATGAGGATCATATCGGAGCACTTCCGTATGTGCTGCGGGAGTTGAATATTCCGATCTATGCGACCAGACTGACGATGGGACTGATTGAAAACAAGCTGCGCGAGCACAATCTGCTCGGTCACACGAAGCGTAAGGTGATCAAATTCGGACAGTCCGTAAATCTGGGACAGTTTAGGATCGAATTTATCAAGACGAACCATAGCATCGTAGACGCGGCTGCACTGGCGATCCATTCTCCTGCGGGAACAGTTGTCCATACCGGTGACTTTAAGGTGGACTATACTCCGGTATTTGGTGAAGCAATCGATTTGCAGCGGTTCGCGGAGCTTGGAAAAAAAGGCGTGCTGGCGCTGATGTGTGATTCCACCAACGCGGAACGGAAAGGCTTTACACAGTCTGAGCGGACGGTAGGACATACTTTTGATACGATTTTCCATGAGCATCAGGGCTCTCGGCTGATCATTGCGACGTTTGCATCCAATGTGGACCGGGTACAGCAGATTATCAATACTGCGCATAAATATGGACGGAAAGTTGTGGTCGAAGGCCGCAGCATGGTAAATATCATTGATACAGCCATGAACCTTGGCTGCATCAACATCCCGGAGAATACGCTGGTGGATATTGACCGCCTGAAGGATTATCCGGACGACAGAACCGTTATTATTACAACAGGAAGCCAGGGCGAAAACATGGCGGCGTTGAGCCGTATGGCATCGAGCGTTCACAGAAAGGTTTCCATCGGACCAAACGATACGATTATTTTCTCCTCGAATCCGATTCCCGGGAACGAAAAAGCTGTAACGAGAGTCATCAACGAGCTGGAGATGAAGGGTGCAGAGGTTATTTTCCAGGATGTCCATGTTTCCGGACATGCATGTCAGGAAGAGATCAAGCTGATTTATACGCTGGTTCATCCCAAATACGCGATTCCGGTGCACGGCGAATACAAGCACCTGAAGGCGCAGGCTGGCATCGCGCAGGAGCTCGGAATCCAGAAGGAAAATATTTTCATCCTGCGCTCCGGCAATGTTCTGGAATTAAATGAGGAAAAGGCTGGCGTGACCGGACAGGTTGCGGCTGGCGCAATTCTGGTAGATGGTCTTGGTATCGGTGATGTCGGAAACGTTGTGCTGCGTGACAGACAGCATCTGGCAGAGGACGGCATCATGATCGTTGTTGTTGCATTGGACAGCATCAGCGGACAGATCGCAAGCGGTCCGGATCTTGTATCCAGAGGCTTCGTTTACGTCAAAGAATCTGATGCACTGATGGACGAGGCACGCGACCTGATGGAAAACGTTATGGAGGGCTGCGTGAGCAGAGGCTGTACCGACTGGGGCAGAATCAAGACCGCGATCAAGGACAATTTAGGCGACTTTATCTGGAAAAAGACGAAGAGACGTCCGATGATTTTACCGATCATTATGGAAGTGTAAAGTAAGGGGAAACATGAGCAGAGTTGAGGCAGCTTTGGAGGAACTGATTGCCGCGGTAATCGCTTCTGAAGAATACAGAGAATATGACAGACAGAAACAGATCATGAAGGAGCAACCGGAATTAAAAGCCCAGATCGACCGGTTCCGGCAGGAAAATTTTGAGCTGCAGAATTCGGTTCAGTCGGATGAGCTTTTTGACAGGACGGATGAATTTTCGAGGCGTCTGGAGGAGTTCCGCAAAAACCCGCTGGTGGACGCATTCCTGAACTCAGAGCTGGATTTTTGCAGGATGATTCAGGAGATCAACGGAAAAATCGTGGAGGCAGTGAACTTTGAGTAATAAGAAAAAAGCAAAGCATCAGTCGAAAAAAAGCTCTGTGGCCAAAAATATTGCAGGCGGTGCGGTCGGAACGATTTTTAATGTGGTTCTGATCATTGTCGCTGTGATGCTGATCTACTATCTCGCAGTTTCCGCGTATCAGTACGGTGTGCGGATTTACGGGGAGCCTGCAATTTCGGAGGAACCCGGAACCGAAATAAACGTAACAATTACGGACGGAATGGATTTTAAAGGGATTGCGAAGCAGCTCTGCGAAAAGGGCCTGGTCCGGGAAGAGAGACTGTTTTATATTCAGGAGCGCTTATCCAACTATTCAGAGGACGGCTTTGTGGCGGGCGACTATGTGCTTTCCACTGCGATGACGCCGGATGAAATGATGGATGTGATGGGCGCAGGCGGAGACGATAAATGATTGTAGAAGAGAGAATGCGAACGTTTATCAATTCTCTGGACCCCGGAGAGCCTGCATGGCTGGACGAGATTCGCAGCAGTGCGCTGCAGGATAACGTGCCGATTATCCGGATGGAGATGGGAAGTCTGCTGCGTTTTCTATTGACTCTCAGACGGCCGTCTTCTATCCTTGAGGTAGGGACGGCCGTTGGTTATTCTGCTCTTTTTATGAGCGAATACATGCCGGAGAATTGCCATATTACGACGATTGAAAAATATGAAAAACGGATTCCGATCGCAAAACAGAACTTCAAAACAGCCGGTCGGGAGGACAAGATCACGCTGCTGGAGGGCGATGCAGCAGAAATTCTGGCAGAGCTGTCGCAGCCGTTTGATTTTATTTTCATGGATGCGGCGAAAGGACAGTATATGCACTTTTTGCCGGACGTCCTGCGCCTGCTTGCGCCGGGCGGTCTGCTGGTTTCGGATAACGTGCTGCAGGAAGGCAATATCATCGAATCCCGCTATGCGGTGTGCAGACGCGATCGGACGATTCATGCGAGGATGCGGGAATATTTATACACCCTGACCCACCATGACGAGCTGGAAACAGTCGTGCTTCCGGTGGGAGACGGAGCGACGCTGAGCGTGAAGCTGCCCGAAAAAGAGCAGAACGCGCAGCCGTGAAATGGAGAATGAGGAGAGCAAATCAGATGAAAAAACCGGAATTGCTGATTCCGGCCGGCAGTTTTGAGGTGTTAAAGACTGCGGTCAATTTTGGAGCGGATGCAGTTTATATCGGCGGAGAGGCGTTTGGACTGCGGGCAAAGGCGAAGAATTTTTCCCCGGAGGATATGGCAGAGGGGATCGCTTATGCGCATGATCGGGGCGTTAAGGTCTATGTGACAGCGAATATTTTAGCGCATAACGGAGATCTGGAAGCGGCTTCGGATTATTTTATGGAGCTGAAGCACTTAAAAACAAAAGACGGCAGACCGGTTCCGCCGGATGCGCTGATTATTTCCGATCCCGGACTGTTCATGATTGCGAAGCGAGTGTGCCCGGAGATCGAGCTGCACATTTCCACGCAGGCAAACAGCACGAACTACGAGACGTGGCTGTTCTGGTGGAATCTGGGCGCAAAGCGTGTGGTTTCCGCACGGGAGCTTTCCCTGGCAGAGCTGAAGAAAATCCGCAGCCATATTCCGTCTGATATGGAAATTGAGAGCTTTGTACACGGCGCGATGTGTATTTCCTATTCCGGCCGCTGCCTTCTGAGCAATTATTTTACCGGACGGGATGCCAACCGCGGTGCATGTACTCATCCGTGCCGCTGGAAATATGCGGTGATGGAGGAATCCAGACCAGGCGAATATCTGCCGGTTTATGAAAACGAAAGAGGAACGTTTATTTTCAATTCCAAGGATCTGTGTATGCTCGAGCATATTCCGGATCTGCTGGATGCGGGAATTGACAGCTTTAAAATAGAAGGACGGATGAAGACAGCGCTGTATGTGGCGACGGTGGCGCGGACATATCGGAAAGCGATTGATGACTGTCTGGAATCCGAAGAAAAATACCGCGCCAATATGGACTGGTACCACCGCGAAATTTCACGCTGTACCTATCGACAGTTTACGACGGGCTTTTATTACGGAAAGCCGAATGAAGAATCTCAGATTTATGATTCTAATACCTATCAAAGCGATGCAGTTTATCTGGGCACTGTTTACGAGACGGATCATAAGGGCCGTGCAAGAATCGAACAGCGCAATAAATTCTGCGTGGGCGATATGATCGAGATCATGAAACCGGACGGAAGAAATGTGGCATGTCAGGTGCTGCAGATCCAGGATGATCAGGAGGAAAAAATGGAGAGTGCGCCCCATCCGAAGCAGGAGCTGTGGCTGACGCTTTCGGAGGCCGCAGAAACGGGAGATTTACTTCGTACAATTGTCGAAAAGGAGACGGACGAATGAGTGAAGTGCTGAATGTGGAAAAGCTGTTTGGAGAAAATGTATTCACCCTTGGAAAGATGCAAGAGCGTCTTCCTAAAAAAGCGTTCGCAGAAGTCAAACGCGTCATGGAGCATGGCGGTGAGTTAGACAACGCGACAGCGGACGTTGTGGCAAAGACGATGAAGGACTGGGCAGTGGAGCATGGCGCGACCCATTACACGCACTGGTTCCAGCCGCTGACCGGCATCACGGCGGAGAAGCATGATTCCTTCGTGACACATCCGGATGAGAACGGAAAGATGCTGATGGAGTTTTCCGGCAAGGAGCTGATTAAGGGCGAGGCGGACGCTTCGTCATTTCCCTCCGGCGGTCTGCGTTCCACATTTGAAGCGAGAGGTTATACGGTATGGGATATCACTTCCCCTGCGTTTTTAAAAGAAGATGCGACGGGTGTGATTCTG
>ULTZ01060772.1_pt1 | contig 17361 bp, 12 predicted proteins | sample 1957981 | NCBI WGS metagenome assembly ULTZ01 (sample SAMEA4835745, study PRJEB28245) | human gut metagenome | biome: gut microbiome; material: fecal sample | place: Denmark | collected 2008
GGCGGAGCGCATTGACCCGGACGGCACGCTGTGCTTTGCGCACGGAATGCCCCTGACGCTCGCGGCGCACCCGATGCCGGGCGCGTTTCTTCATCCGGACTTCTTCTTTGCGCGCGCGGGCTTCATCCGGGCGATGGCGCAGGGGAGCGGTACAGCGTTCCTGCGCGCGATGGTGCAGGGCTGGCAGTGCTGCACGCTGAATCAGCCCGTCATCACCCTGACGCACGATTTGCCCGTGCCGCCTGTGCGGATAGACCCGCAGGAGGATGGCTTGGCGCAGCTGAAGGAAGAATACGGCGTTGATTTCGCGGCGGGTACGCTGTCCGCTGCGGCGAAGCGAGTCTTGAAGTCAAACAGCCTCAACATGACGCTGGCGGTGACGCCGCTGATGCGCATCAAGTCGGCAGTGCAGCGGCGGCGCAGGAAGCGCACCGACCCGATGCCGCTGTGCGTGACGGTCTGCCCGGCCTCGCTGGACGAAGAAGGGATGCACTGGCTGCGCCAGCTGACGCAAATGCAGGATTTGGCGCTGCTGTGCTATGCCGAGGGGCTGAAGCTGCGCGAAGTGGCGGAGTTCCACCCGAACGTGCTGGAATACAAGCCGCGCTATGCTCTGCCGATGCCGACGGGCAAACCGCCGCTGTTCAGCCGCGCGGCGATGCTCAGCGCGGCGCGCGACCGGGTGCTCTCCAGCACGCACTATATCTGGATGGCGCCGGACTGCGTGCGCTATCCGCTCTATACCGGCATGGCGCTGCCGTGGAAGCGGCTGTGCGGCGAGAAAATCGTGCTGGCAAGCGTCAGAAACCGCCTCGACCTGTCCATGGTCGTTGTGCCGGACAAGCAGATAAAGCCGCTGATGAGCGCCATTGGGGAGCAATTACGGGCATTGCTGGCGGCAGGGACGATTCCGGAGACGGAAGAGGCGCTCTGGGCAGGCATTGTGAAGGAACATCCGGACTGGTTTGAGTTCCGGGCGCTGCCGGTGGAAAAACAGCTGTTCACATTATTGCTGTGAGGAGAGAGAATTATGCAGACGATTGCATTTCGGCTCATCAGGGGGATTATGCTGCTTCCGGGGTCAGCGGCTGCTGCTGGAGGAGTAATCCGATTTTCAAATTCATATGCGCACTCCCCGCAGACAAGCGCATAATACGGACAAATCTGCCGTATCAAGCGGGGAAAGTTCGGAAACGCAGAAAAAACGTTTTTTCGCCCGATTTTCGCCGCCAGTGGAAGCTGTTCTGTTTACCGGGCTTGCGGCGCTTCGGGCGGTTTTCGGCTGTCCATTTCGACCAGATTCAGCATTGACAAGAGCGGCTCCAGTGGTGTATGATGGCTTTCGTTCCTGCTTTGCAGACACTATATGTAGCATGGGCAGGAGAAAACATCCACAACTTATGCCGACTGAACGGCTGGTTATCAATTGGTTCTCAAATGGGAAATAATACGGATAGAATAGAGAATGATGGAGGCACCGACCATGGGCATTGATATGATTCGCAAACGCGACGGACGCGAAGTTCCTTTTGATCAGGACAAGATTGAGCAGGCCATTTTCGCGTCTTTTCAGGCATCGGGCAGTGCGCGCGGGCATGAGACGAGCCGCAAGCTGACGGAGGAAGTTGTCCGCCTGCTGGAGAACAACGAGAACATCAGCGCCATCCCCAGCGTGGAGCAGGTGCAGGACACGGTGGAGCAGGTGCTGATGCGCAACGGCTTCACCCGCACGGCGAAGTCCTACATCCTCTATCGCGCCGAGCGCAGCCGCGTCCGCGAGATGAACTCCCGCCTGATGCGCACGTTTGGGGACATTGTGTTCAAAGATGCCAGCGAATCCGACATCAAGCGCGAGAACGCCAACATCAATGGCGATACTGCCATGGGCGCAATGCTCAAGTTCGGCAGCGAAGGCGCAAAGCAGTATTACGAGAAGTACGTCATGGATCCGCGATTTGGTCAGGCGCACATGGACGGCGATATCCACATTCATGACATGGACTTCTACACCCTGACGACGACGTGCTGTCAGATTGAACTGAAGAGCCTGTTCAAGGGCGGCTTCTCCACGGGGCACGGCTATTTGCGTGAGCCGCAGGACATCACGTCCTACGCGGCGCTGGCGTGCATTGCGATTCAGGCAAACCAGAACGATCAGCACGGCGGACAGGCGATTGTGGACTTCGATTACGGCATGGCGCCCGGCGTGAAAAAGACGTTCATCAAGCGTTACCGCATGAACCTCTCCCGTGCGCTGGAACTGCTGTTGAACGATGCTGAGTGCGACGCGCACGCCAATGAACTGGTGGCGCAGACCAAGGCGGAGAACCTCGAACCCACGCTGGAAGAGAACGCTGACCACCGCGCACGCATGGCGGAACTGCTGACGAAGTACGTCGCGGACGAGCAGATGATTGCTCGCATCCTCGACTTCACGCAGCGCCGCTCCGAGCAGGAGACAGACAAGGCGACCTATCAGGCAATGGAGGCGCTCATCCACAACCTGAACACCATGAACAGCCGCGCGGGCGCGCAGGTGCCGTTCTCGTCCATCAACTACGGCATGGACGTGTCGCCTGAAGGCCGCTTGGTGATGAAGAATGTCCTGCTGGCGACGGAAGCAGGTCTGGGCGGCGGCGAAACGCCGATTTTCCCGATTCAGATTTTCCGCGTCAAGGAAGGCGTCAACTTCAACCCCGGCGACCCGAACTACGACATCTACCGCCTCGCCATCCGCACGAGCGCAAAGCGCCTGTTCCCGAACTTCTCCTTCGTGGACGCGCCGTTCAACCTCCAGTACTACAAGCCCGGCCATCCGGAGACCGAAATCGCCTACATGGGCTGCCGCACCCGCGTGATGGGCAATGTCTACGACCCTGATCGCGAAATCGCCCCGCGCCGCGGCAATCTGTCCTTCACGTCCATCAACCTGCCGCGCATCGCCATTGAGGCGAACGGCAACGTCGATGTGTTCTTCAAGGTGCTGCAGGAGCGCATGGAACTGGTGATTGACCAGCTGAACGAACGCTTCCGCATCATCAGCAACAAGCGCGTGAAGAACTTCCCGTTCCTGATGGGCGAGGGCGTGTGGATTGACTCCGAAAAGCTGAGCTGGAACGACAAGGTGGGCGAAGTGCTCAAGCACGGCACGATGACCATCGGCTTCATTGGTCTGGCGGAAGCGCTGGTTGCCTTGCGCGGCAAGCATCACGGCGAGGACGAGGAAAGCCAGAAGCTGGGTCTGAAAATCATCCGCACGATGCGCGAATACACCGACAAGGTGTCCGCGGAGACAGGGCTGAACTACTCCGTCATTGCCACGCCTGCGGAAGGCCTGTCCGGCCGCTTCATTCGCCTCGACAAGCAGCGCTTCGGCATCATCCCCGGCGTGACCGACCGCGAATACTACACGAACTCCTTCCATGTGCCGGTTTACTACCACTGCACGGCGTTCCATAAGCTGAGCGTGGAAGCGCCGTATCATGCGCTGACCAACGGCGGCCATATCTCCTATGTGGAGATGGACGGCGACCCGCTGAAGAACCTCGACGCGTTCGAGAAGATTGTGCGCTATATGCACGACATCGGCATCGGCTACGGTTCGATTAACCACCCGGTTGACCGTGACCCGCTGTGCGGCTATAATGGCATTATCGACGATACTTGCCCGTGCTGCCACCGTGGGGAAACCACCCGCGTGACGGAGCGCATCAAGCGCATCAAGGTGGAGGGCTAAAAGCCACTTTACCCCAAAATGCCGGGGAACGCGCTCAAGCCGGGCACCGAAAAAAGGGTCAAGGGGCAATGCCCCTTGCGGAGTCCAGAGGCAGCGCCTCTGGTGGGGTCTGGGGCAACGCCCCAGCGTCCCTCCCCATAAAACGCCTTCTCCTTCGGGGGAGGGCGTTTCCGTCATTCATCCACCGTGAAAGAGGGTCAATTACCATGGAAATCCGCATCTTTGGTTTGGCAGACGACAGCATCGTCGATGGGCCGGGCGTCCGCTATACTGTGTTCGTGCAGGGCTGCCCGCATCACTGCCCCGGCTGCCATAATCCCGCGTCGCATGACTTCGCCGGCGGCACGCTGATGGATACCGACGGCATCATCCGCAAAATCGGCGAGAATCCGCTGCTGGACGGCGTGACGCTCTCCGGCGGCGAACCCATGTGCCAGCCCGAAGCCTGCCGCACGATTGCGGACGCGGCGCACGCAAAGCACCTCAATGTTTGGTGCTACACGGGCTTCACGCTTGATGCGCTGCTGAAGGAGAACGACCCGGCGCGCATGGCGCTGCTGCACGGCATCGACGTGCTGGTGGATGGACGCTTCGTGCAGGAGCAGAAGTCGCTGTCGCTGCTCTACCGCGGCAGCAGCAATCAGCGGCTGATTGACGTGCCGAAAACGCTTGCGACGGGCGAAATCACCCTCTGGACACCGCCCGTGTGGTGATTGCTCTGCGAATTTTACAAACAATTCACAGAATTACAAGCGAAAACTGGGAAATAATAGTTGAATTTCCTGCACAAGTGTGCTATACTGATAGCAGGGAGGCGAATGCGGGTGAAAATCCTATTTGTGTGTCACGGCAATATTTGCCGAAGCCCTATGGCAGCAATGGTGTTCCGGTACTTGGCACAGCAGCGGCATGTGTCTGGCGAGTTTGAAGTGGATTCCGCCGCACTGAGCAGCGAGGAAATTGGCAATGGGATTTATCCGCCCGCGCGCCGAATTCTGGTCAAGCACGGGGTGCCCTGCACGGAGCATCGCGCGCGGCAGATTACGCCGGAGGATTTTGAAACGGCGGATCTGATTATCGGCATGGAGTGGGGGCACTTGAAGAAGCTGCGTGCTCTGTGTCCGAAGGAGCAGCAGGCAAAGCTGCATCTGTTGCTGGACTTTGCCGAGCGGCAGGGCGACATTGAAGATCCGTGGTATACGGATGACTTTGACCGGGCGTACCGTGACATTCTGCGCGGCTGCGAGGGCCTGCTGCGGAATCTGACGGAAAACAAGACGGCATAACAAAAGGATGTCAAGGAGCGAAATCATCCTGACATCCTTTTTGATTTCAGCGATTATTCTTCCGTTTTCGGCGCTTCCTCCGGCGCGCTTTCCGTCTCATCCCAGCGGCGAACCGTGCGCTGCGCCAAACTTACGAAGTCCAGCATGAACGAACGCTCGCGGTTATCGTTGGTATAGGGAAAATCCACCGCGTTCTCGGACAGGCTTGCGCCCAGCAGCAGACATGGCGACACTGACAGCACATTGCAGATGGAAACCAGCGTATCGATGCTGGCAATGCGCGTGCCGCGCTCGATGTGCCCCATGAAAGACGAGGAAATGCCGACCTTCTCCGCCAGCTGCTCCTGCGTTAGATGCTTCGCTTTGCGGGCATCGCGCACTCGAAGCCCCAAATCCTGATAATTTACGGTCATGTTCATATTCCTTCTTTCTTATTGCCCCAATTGTTCGGGTTTTATCTATTATAATGGATGAAAGAAAATCGAAGAAGAGACGATAAGCAATATTATGATTCTTTTGGTGCAGATTACACGAAATAATGGACACTACAAGAATCTTTTTTCGACCATGATTCCCCTTAAAAACGGGACGAAAATAATTTTCCAGAAGGTCTGTACATTTTCCGCAAACCGTGTTATAATATTCCCTGCAGCCCAACCAGGAATCCAAGGTTCTAATCTCCCTTTGGTTGTCACATGACCTGCGCCGGGAAACTGGAGCAAAACCATGGAAGCAGATGACCTCAAGGCAACGGTATGGGTGACAATTTGAAGGAGGTTTCCCAACCATGTACGAAGATGAAACGCTTGTCTGCCGCGACTGCGGCCAGGAATTCGTGTTCTCCGCGTCCGAGCAGGCTTTCTTCGCCGAGAAGGGCTTCATGAACAAGCCCTCTCGCTGCCCGAAGTGCCGCGCGGCTCGTCGCGCCCAGAACGGCAACGGTTCTTCCGCTCCCCGTCAGATGTATGACGTGGTGTGCGCGAACTGCGGCAAGGCCACCCAGGTGCCCTTCCAGCCCCGTGGCGACCGTCCCGTGCTCTGCCGTGAGTGCTTCGACGCTCAGCGCGCTTCCCGCTATTAATTGACGGCTCCTCCGGGAGCAATCAATCAGCGGTGCAAAGCACACGAAAAACCCCGTCGGTGTTTCCGAGCAATCGGAGTGCCGACGGGGCTTTTTTGCTATTTCAGAGGAAATCAAGCTGCAATTGGGCAGGTGTTTGGGAGGACGAAAGGGACCGAGGATTCCCCAAGGGCGAACGGAAAGCCTTTGGGTCGTCTCCGCAGAAGCGAAAACCTCTGTGATAGAAATATCATCCGTATAATGTGCTATGCACACTGGCTATGGAGATGCTTCCAAATAAGCAGACAAGGCAGATAAAACAAAAACCGCCCTTTCGGACGGTTTCTTGAGGTGAACCCATGAAGAGCACCCTCTGTGCTGGAGCGGGTGATGGGAATCGAACCCACGTGACCAGCTTGGAAGGCTGGAGCTCTACCATTGAGCTACACCCGCATGTGGAGCGGTAGACGAGGCTCGGACTCGCGACCTCCACCTTGGCAAGGTGGCGCTCTACCAACTGAGCTACTACCGCATAACCACGCGACTGCATGGTGCGAAGGAAATTTGTGCGGGCGAAGAGACTCGAACTCTTACGCCATAGGCACCAGATCCTAAGTCTGGCGCGTCTGCCATTCCGCCACGCCCGCACGAGAGGCGAAATCAGAAGGCAGATGGGAATGACCCATTGGAGATTCGAACTCCAGACACCTTGATTAAAAGTCAAGTGCTCTGCCAACTGAGCTAATGGGTCAAAAAGCTGGGGTGGCAGGGCTCGAACCTGCGAATGCGGGAGTCAAAGTCCCGTGCCTTACCACTTGGCTACACCCCATCGCAGCAGGCTTTCGCCGCATCCGCAGCAACCTTGAGTAGGGAAGAAAGGGAGAATAGTGGGACTCGAACCCACGACATCCAGAGCCACAATCTGGCGCTCTACCAACTGAACTATATCCTCCATATGCGCGCCTGGAGGGTCTCGAACCCCCGACCCACGGCTTAGAAGGCCGTTGCTCTATCCAACTGAGCTACAGGCGCAGAGCCGCAAAATCAGAAGCCTGATTCTTTCCTTCCAGACTGCCAGCGAAGGAAACACCCTTGCTGACAGATACAAATTATATCATCAGCAAGGGCGTTTGTCAAGCACTTTTTTGCGTTTGACGGAAATTTTTCGCTGTTTTCGGCAGAAAACTCCGGGAAGCCTGCTGCCCAGGCGGATTTAGCGCATTATCAATAGAATGGATTTTGTCCGTCGACTTGAGCGCACGCCTTACAGGACAATATCCCCCGGCCGATAGCCCTTGGGCAAGGGCTCTTCCTCCAGAAACCGGAAATCTGAATCCTCCAGTGTCGGCAAAAAAGCCTCGAATGGAATCTGGTCAAACTCGCTGTGGTAGCTGCTTGCGCCGAACCAGCCGCCTTCCTTCGCCCGCAGGTTCAAATCACGCGCGAATTTGGTGTGGTTCGAGCAGTCATGCACGACAATCCCCCAATGTTCCACGGCGCATTGGCGCATCAGCCGGAACGTTATCTCCCGGCTCCAAATCGGCGATACATAGCCGCGGCGCGTCATGTACATGGGCGTGCCGATGTAGTTCGGCAGATTGTTGGGGTTCAGGTGCAGCTCGGCGCAGTTGATAAAATCAAGACCAGTGGCCAGAATTGCATCCTTTTTCTGCTGGAAATGCTCGTAAAAAACGGGCGTCATGGGCGTTTCAATCGCGACGGTGGGGATATACTTCTTCGCCGTAGCGATGCTCTGGATGACGTTGTCCGCGCAAGACGTTGCGCCGAGGTTGAAGCGCAGTTCGTCCAGCCCGGCCTCACCCAGCGCACGCAAATTTTCCTCTGTGCAGAGCGTGCCGTTGGTGTACATATGCTGATGAATCCCGGCGGCGCGGAACTTGCGGATGATATCGGGATACAGTTCGATTTCCATGAACGGCTCCAGATAGACGTAGCTGACGCCGGTCGGTCGGTTCGACGTGCTGAGCAGCAGGTCGATATCCTCCACGCGGAAGTACGTCCCGCCGATTTCCCACAACCCTTCGCCGATGGTCTCTTGGCAATCCAACTCGCCGTAATTGTAGCAGAACGGGCAGCGGATGTTGCACTTGTTCGTCCGGCGGATGGCGCTCAGCCCCGTGCCGGTCAGGCAGGATGCGCATCCCTTGGAAAATTTCGCCGGGTCACCGACGAAGTACGTCCGCCCGCCGAGCGTGTGCAAATCGGGAATCTGCGCCATCAGTTCCTTGTGGCGCGCGTCCACCGCGGTTTCAATCTGGCTGATGACAGCCCAAGCCAACTCCTGCTGATGCGGCATCAGCGGCTCATCTTCCGGCAGTTCCGCGAAGAAACGAAACCACATTAGCGCGTCTTTCTTGCTGATTTTCATGCGTTCATCATTCCTCCTGTGAATTTCGCTTCCATCATAGCACAATTTTGTACCGCGCGCAACCATTCAGCGCATCGGCTTGCTCTGCGGAAGCATCATTCTGCGTCCATTTCGTGAAAAAATTTCATTTCCCCCTTGACAACCCATCCACACCGTGCTATACTATTTTATGTTGCGGGGCATTAGCGCAGCTGGTAGCGCACAACACTGGCAGTGTTGGGGTCAGCGGTTCGAATCCGCTATGCTCCACGAGCCGAAATCCTTGGAGATGCAAGGGTTTCGGCTTTCTTTTTGCCCATAAGTACCATCAAACGTACCATTGTTGCGTTTTAGACAGCTGTCGGGAGGGGAGAGCAGCCTTGCCTCTTGGCAGCTGTTTTTTAATACTGGCAGATGAGCTGTTCCAGCTGCTCTGCGGCTTGCTGACGCATGTCGGCGTTGCGATGACCGTACACGTCTAACGTGAAAGCGACGGTTGTGTGCCCCAATGCTTCGGAAAGCGTCTTGGGGTCAACATGGCTTTGCAGGGAAAGTGTGGCGTAAGTATGACGCACATCATGGAAGCGGACTCCTGGGCGTCCCATTCGCTTTACAATCGCCTTGAAATGGACGTACAGCGTCTTGAAACGGACGAACATACCGTTGCGGGTGAAGATCATGTTATACTCGTTGTGCCAGCTGCTTCCTGCACGCAGGCGCTGTTCGCTCTGCTTGCGCTTGGCTTCCTGGAGTACAGCCATAGCCGTGGTGGTCAGGGTGATGGTGCGCTCCTTGCCGTTTTTCAGCGGCGTATACATCATCTTGCCCTTGTCAGGGCCGGAGGCGATACGGACGAACTGCCGGTATACACGCAGGGTGTGCTTTTCAAAATCCACACAGTCCCAGGTCAGGCCGATCAGCTCGCTCTCACGCAGGCCAGTGAAGAAGTCAAACCGCATCATCAGGTAATACTCATCGTCCTTCGCAAGATTCATGAACATGCCCATCTCCTCTTTGGTCAACGGGTGCATTTCATGCTGCTGGATATGGGGCAGCTCACAGTTTTTGCTCACATTCTTGCGAATCAGGTCCATCTTCATGGCCTTGTCCAGCATACCGTGGAGCATACCATGCACATTTCGAATACTCTTGGGCGACAGGCCCTCTTTCTCCAGCAGGATGTACACACGCTGCACCATCAGCGTCGTGAGGCCTTTCAGCTTCACATTGCCGATGTACGGCACCACATGCAGCCGGAAGTCGCTCTCATAGTTATCGAGGGTCGAGTGCTTCACCTTACCGGCCTTGAAGGTCTTCATCCACTCCCAGCCCCACTGCTCCACAGTAAGGTCGGTTTCGGTGATGCTGGTGCCCTGGGCGATCTCCGCCCGCTTCTCAGCCAGCTTGTCCTTCACGATGGCCTTTGTGCGACCATACAGCGAATGCTGCTTGCCGTCCACATCATAATAGCGTCCTTCCCAGGTTCCGTTGGAACGCTGGCGGATATTGTTCTTCATTTCAGTCATTGCTAGCTCCTTTTCCTTTTCAGGTCAATAGAGCTGACAATAGAAAATAGTCAGGCTGAAGTTGTCAAGGTTCATCACTTTGATTCTATCCAGTCTAACCATCCTTCTCAGCACATTCGCTCGCAATTATTTAGAAAACGGGTGCACAGCGACGATTCAGCCATTCTTGAAGCAGTTCACGGTTAATTAGAATCTTCCGTCCTAAGCGAAAACATGGAAAATTCGGTTCTCTGGTCAGGTCATAAGCGACGTTCTTGGAAATGTTCAACTCCTTCATCAACTGGGGTACAGTAAGGGTTATCTGGGAATGCTCGCGAAGAAAGTGAGGATTATCGGAAGCGTTCTCCTCCATTTTACCAAACAAGCGCAGATTCATTTTTATCATATCGTGTCTCCTTGTGAGAAAGATAATCGTTTTTGCTATTTGCCATGTACATACGTACAGGATGATCGTTCGGTGTATGTATGTACATAGGTTTTAGCTGGAATTTTCAGATTATGTAAATGGATTATCCTTTGCGTAGGCTGATTCGAGTGTCTTGATTGCAATTCATAATTATAGAAATCGCCTCCTTTATCTTCTGATGGAGAAGAACTGCTTCTCCACTATAACTGGTAAAAAGTTTGACGTTTTTTACGCGATTTGCAAAGATTCCAGAAAAATTTTTGATGAAGCGGATTGAAATCATTTCATCCTGAATCGTTGGGCGCTTGGTGGAAACATAGCAGCAAGTATGAGCATGTCATTCTTGATAGCAACCTCCTTTCCGTTCTTGCGAAGGGAAATTTATATCCTTCTTCACTCTTGAACTGTAAAGAAAAGATCGTTTTGCGACACGATTTGAAGCGGATTGCAAAATTTTTTTCTGGAACTGCTGAAAACAAGAAATCTGGGGAGTGCTACAGCGCTAATTCATCACATTCCTAAGCTGAATATGACAGCATCAACAGGGATTCTAAATTTGGGCATACGAAAACCCTGCTTGCTAATTTTCTTCTCCATGCTGGAAGAAGAAGTAGCAAGCAGGGCCATTTTGCTAAAAATGACAGTTTGTTTGTTGGGAACACATTTCCCAAACCCAATGAATGCAGCGCAGGCGCTGCGGTTATATCGTCATGAGAAGGGCAGCTGGTGTGAGAAAATCATACAGTCATCACATTGTCTGCCCACATTTCGCACTGACTCATGACAGTCTGAACAGCATCGTCCATCCCTTCCGGCGGGTATTTGTATTTCTTCAAAAGGCGCTTTACCAGCCGGCGCATTCCAGCTCGTGCGCTCTCTTTCTTTTGCCAGTCAATCGTCCGGTTCTTTCGGAGCATATCTGTCAGTTCCTTCGTAATCGCTATCAGTTCATCGTGTTGATAGAAGTCTTTGATTGCTTGAGGCTTCGTGAGTGCGTCATAAAAGGCAAGCTCGTCTGCTGTCAATCCGAGTTTTTCTCCTTCGGCAGCAGCGGCAGCAATGTCCTTCGCCAGCTTGAGCAACTCTTGAATAACTTCCTCATTTGTCAACATTCCGTTCAGGTAACGGTTCATTGCGCTCTGAATGATTTCGGAGAATCGCTCCGACTTGACAATGTTTGTTCGGCGGTAAACGGAGACTTGCTCTGCAATCAGCTTTTTCAGAAGCTCGACAGCAAGGTTTTTCTCCTTCATATTTGCTACTTCTTCAAGGAATTTGGGATCGAACAGTGAAAACGAGGTCTGAACATCAGAGAAAAGATTGATAACGCCTTCGCTCTTGATGCTATGCTTCAAAAGCTCGTTTATACGCTCATTTACTTCTGGCAGCGTAAACTTCTTTCCACTGCCGCCTGAAACCAAGCGTACGGTCATTGTTCTGACGGACTCGAAGAAAGCCGCTTCCATGCGGGTTGGATCATCTACTAAACTGCTGCATAGGGAAAGTGCCTGTTTGAGCAGCAGTGCTTCCTTGATAAATACATTCTGCGTCTTCTCATTGTCGGGCAGCTCGTATTCTGCAACACTCTTGCCGAGTATGAAGTTCACACCACCGCTGATGAGCTTTGCGCGGTCGAGGTCATTTCCAGTCATGAATTTCTCATAACTAAATCCGTGGAACAAATCTCTGCAAATAGAGAGCTTTTCAAGGAATTTCGGATATGCAGCCTTGCTTACATCTGTATCACCATAGTTTTTCTTATCTCTGGCAGTGTAGTCGTTCATGGCCTGTTTCAGTGCGGCCGCAATGCCAACGTAATCAACAACCAAACCGCCTTCTTTATCTTTGAAAACACGATTGACGCGGGCAATCGCCTGCATCAAGTTATGCCCAGCCATTGGTTTATAAACGTACATCGTAGCGAGGGAGGGAACATCAAAGCCTGTCAGCCACATATCTACGACGATAGCGATTTTCAGCGGAGAATTATTGTCTTTGAATTTCCGCGCCATGTCGTCCTTATGGGCTTTGTTCCCGATAATCTCGCGCCATTCTTCGGGGTCGTTGTTGCCCTGCGTCATGACTACTGCAATCTTTTCTGTCCACGCTGGGCGTAACGCAAGAATACGCTTATAAATCTTCATCGCGATAGGGCGCGAATAGGCAACAATCATCGCCTTGCCGGTCAGAATATTTTCGCGGTAGTTTTCGTAATGGTCAAGAATATCATTCACCAAGGAATCTATGGTTTGGTCAGCACCAAGGATTGCCTCCATCTGCCCAAGTTCCTTCTTGCTTTTTTCAATAACATACGGATCGGCGTTGTCAGCCATGATGTCGTACTCGTTGTCAATCAGATGCAGGGTGTCCTCGTCGAGTTTTAGGTGAATAACGCGGCTTTCGTAATAGACAGGTCTTGTTGCACCGTCTTCAACCGCCTGTGTCATGTCATAGATGTCGATGTAATCACCGAAGACTTCGCGTGTGCTGCGATCTTTTGTCGAAATTGGTGTTCCGGTGAAGCCAATGTAGGTCGCGTTGGGAAGCGTATCCCTTATGATGCGGGCAGTGCCAATAACGGTTTTTGCCTCGATTTCGCCGTTGTCCTTCTGCTTGACCACAACCTTTTCATTGAGACCGTATTGCCCACGATGCGCTTCGTCAGCCATCACGATGATATTCCGGCGTTCTGAAAGCGCTTCATGGCTTTCTTCAAACTTCTGCATGGTTGTGAAGATAATGCCGTTTGCTTGTCTGTTTGCAAGCAGTTCTTTCAGATTCTTGCGGCTTTCGGCGTGCTGCGGCGTTTGCCGGAGAAAATCTTTGCAGCGGGCGAATTGCCCGTAAAGCTGGTCATCCAGATCGTTGCGGTCGGTGATGACAACGATGGTAGGGCTTTCTAACGCCTCTTGCAGATAATGCGCATAGAAGACCATAGACAGTGATTTCCCGCTACCTTGCGTATGCCAGAAAACGCCGCCCTTGCCGTCTGTCAAAGTTGCGTGTTTTGTAGACTCAACCGCCTTTTTGACTGCAAAATATTGATGATACCCAGCGAGTATCTTGAAAGTATTCTGCCCATCCACATTAAAGCAGATGAAGTTCTTCACGATGTCAAGGAATCGCGCCTTTTCAAACAGTCCGACAAAGAATGTGTCAAACGAAGCGTGCTGCGTATTTTCGTAGCTGCCGTCTGTTGTTTTCCACTCCATAAAGCGGTCTTCGCCGGAGGTGATGGTGCCAGCCTTTGAGGTGGTCAAGTCGCTCATGACGCATACCGCATTATAGATGAACATGGAGGGAATCTCATACATGTAGTTCCGAAGCTGACGATATGCGGCGGAAGCGTCGGTTTCTTCACGGGACGGCGACTTTAACTCCACAATGACAAGCGGGAGACCATTGACAAAGAGAATCACATCCGGTCGCTTTTCGGAGTTTTCAATGAAAGTCCACTGATTTGCGACGGTAAACTCATTGCTGGAAGGATGCTTGAAATCAACAAGGTAGACGAGGGTAGAACGTTCTTCGCCCTTATCGAAGTATTTTACAGGGATGCCATTTTGGAGATAGTCCATAAAGACCATGTTTTTCTGCAAGAGCGTTCCGGTTTCAAAGTTCTTGAGTTTATAGATGGCCTCCGTCAGCGCGTCCATAGGCAAGGTGCGGTTGATCCGCTGCAAGGAAGGAAGCAGAACATCCTCGTAGAGCGGCGAGTGATAATCGCGCGCCACGTCCGGCCCGTAGACATAGGTATATCCCAGTTCCTCGTTGAGAAGCTGCAAAACCGCATTCTCGTAATTTGATTCGGTGAAATAGCCCGACATTTGTTCTCAGCTCCTTCTATGTAGTAAGATAAACGATAATTTAGCGGCTTAGAGCTGGACGGAAGAGACATCGATCTTGCCAGACATGAGCTTGGGCAGCAGTGTATCACGCATTTGGGACAGTGCTTTCGATTGAACATCGTTTGCTTCCATAGCCTCATACATTGGCGCAACCAGAGATTCAAACTCTTCAAGGGCTGATGCAGAGGGAATGACAACTTCCATCGCATTCAATATATCCGTTGTCATGCTTGGAACGGCGGATCCAGCATTCATAGATGCGAGGTCTTTTGCCTTGACAAAGTGATATACAAACTTCGCTACGTTCGGAAGTTTCATTTCGGTGTAGAACATGGTGTCAACAGACCAAAACGGTTGATTGACATACATGACGTTGTTTAGAGTCCCTTTTCTTGGAATCAGAACTGATTCCTTATTATACAGAGGACGCTCAACATAGCGCATTATCCCACCAGAGCCATAGACGGGATAGATACCATCAGCTAATTTCTTGTGGTCTTTACCGTATTTTACGGTTATGAGATCAGAGAGATGTCCATGCGACCATGCAGGATCAGGGTTATCAATGAACATTGAAGAGTAAATCGCCTGAGCTTGCTGCTGTAAATTATCGTTTATCCTTTCGTTGTTTTCAATCTTGGTATCAAGGCTATCCAATACAGCGGCAATTCGTTTTTGGTAGCTGACATCTAAGGGAATGCGTACCTTAACAGCTCTCATCGTTTTGCCTGATACTTCCTTAAAGGTAGTTCCGCTTCCCATCGCTTCGATAGCGTCCTTGTTATACTTCAAAAGGTAGTAAACAAATAGCGGATCAGCTTTTTCATTTACGACAATACTCTTGAATCCCTGATTGGTGCAAACACTTTGAGAAGCGATTGCGACGTAACCAATGGGAGCACGTGAGGTGAAGAGAACAGCATCTTTCGGCATCATTTGTGCAGAACATGACGCAAGTCCCTTTTCGGTTATATTTCTTTCTCCGCTGGTTATGTATCTTCCTTTGAAAGAAGATAGGTCTTTGGGCGTTATCCACGGAATGCTGCCTCCGTAGTAGTCTTCACACTTTGTAGATGGGGTTGCCCCACCAACTATTTCTCCTAATTTATCAAGAGTACACTCAATCCATTCTGTCATGCGGTACACCATCCTAACCGATATATTTTCTATGTGCCAGCTTCACATTCTGTTGCTTCACCATCGCATAGTGCATGGTGGTGTCGATTTTCTGATGTCCTAAGAGCTGCTGGACTTGCTCTATGGGCATTCCCTTATCTATGGCAGTAGTAGCCAGCGTGCGTCTGAACTTGTGTGGGTGAACTTTCGGGATATTCAGACGCTTTCCCAACTCCCGAAGGCGTGTTTCTACGCCGCCAATCATCAGTCGATCAAAGGGGGCTTTCAGGGAAACGAATAATGCCGGATTTCCATCCGTTCTGCCTTCAAGATAATTTTGAAGGTGAATCTTCGTCCTTGCATCGAAGTAGACCAATCGTTCCTTGTTGCCCTTGCCGATAACCACACATTCACGCTCGTTGAAGTTGATGTCCTCGCGGTTTAGTGTGACCAGCTCGCCAACGCGCATTCCAGAGGAAGCAAGAAGATCAATCATTGCTAAGTCGCGTGCCGTTTGGCAGTTGTCGCGCATCAGCTCCAACGCTTCATCAGTGTAGGTGTCCTTGACCAGTTTTGCGGTTTTCACCTTGTGAATCCGCCGTACTGGACTTTTCACAATGAAATCCTCATCCTCAAGCCAAGAGAAGAAACTGGATAGAATCCGCCGGATGTTATCTATGGTTACTTTGCTTGACCTGCGCTGAACTTGGTAGTTAGTTAGATAGCGACGTAAATCATCCGTTGTGATTTGCCGCACAGCTTTTCCAACTCCGGTAATCAGCGTTGCAATTGTCTTCTGGTAGTAGCGCAGGGTTTTCTCCGAACAGCCTTCAATCCGTTTTGCCGTGATGAATGCTTCGACTGCATCCGGTTCTTCTACTGGAATGGAGCTGCTATCATAGGTGATTGTTGCCCCTTCCAAGGTTTCAGCTACTGCATCTCGAAGGTGCAAGAGCTGTTCGTTGTTGAGATACGGCAGCATTTTTCGCTGTATCTCTGCGATGAGTTGTTCTCTCATAGTCGTGTCTCCTTTCGAGGAAAGAGAACGACATTCAGTGGCATTCCCTCTGGTGAAGCTCTCGCCACTGGTGAGAGTTATTAGAGTGGTAAACGATAATTTACTTGCTCAAGCACAAACGCTTTACAAGCAGTTCTTCCCATATAGCGTACAAGATGATCTTCCAGATGGCTGGCGCATAGGTACAGTTGGTGAGATCATCGAAATCCATGACTCGAAGCGTATCCCTCTCTCTGGTGCAGATAGAGCGAAGATGGAAAAGAAGATTTATCCTTATTATGGTGCAGCCTCTCTTATGGATTTTGTGGACAACTACATCTTTGATGGTAAATATCTTCTTCTTGGAGAAGATGGTACTGTTGTTGACGATGCTGGCTATCCAATCCTGCAATATGTGTGGGGCCAATTCTGGGTAAATAACCATGCCCACATTCTCACCGGAAGGCTTGGTTATGATGTTGAGAGCCTATATATGCTCTTCAAGCAGACTCCGGTAAAATATATTGTTACCGGTGCTGTTCAGCCAAAGATCAACCAAGCGAATTTGCGCTCTATTCAAGTGGTTATTCCTCCTGAACATACTCTCAGAGAGTATAACGATCTGGTTGAGCCATTGTTCTCTTTATTTCGTGCCAACGAGGAAGAGTGTAAAACCTTGACAGCACTGCGAGACTCGCTTTTGCCCATATACAGAAGCGCGGAGCACAGACCGCAGCGAAGGGAAAGAACGAGACGGTGCAAGCGACTTGCTGGAAGCGATACTGGACAGGGATAACCTGAACAGAGCGTATAAGCGGGTCAAGAGCAACCACGGAGCAGCAGGAATCGACGGAATGAGCGTAGAGGAAGCGCTGCCGTGGTTAAAGGAACATAGGGAAGAACTTTTGCAGAGCATCCGGGACGGAAGCTATGAGCCAAGCCCGGTGCGGCGAAAGGAAATCCCGAAACCAGATGGTGGCGTGCGAAAACTGGGAATCCCGACGGTAGTAGACCGAGT
>ULTZ01060709.1_pt1 | contig 17275 bp, 12 predicted proteins | sample 1957981 | NCBI WGS metagenome assembly ULTZ01 (sample SAMEA4835745, study PRJEB28245) | human gut metagenome | biome: gut microbiome; material: fecal sample | place: Denmark | collected 2008
CCTTCGGCAACCCACCTCCCTTTTCAAGGGAGGCAAAAAGCTTCCAAACTGCTTTGGCGAGGCTTGCTCTCTGCAAGGGAGGCTGAAAAGTAAAAAGACGAAAACGGAAGTGGAAAACGAATAGTGAAAAGGGCGGGCAGGGGTGTGTGGAAAGCTCCTCATATGACACACAAAAAAAGAATAGGCATACAGCACCTAAATTAAGTACAAAAACAGAATAGGCACACGATATCAGAATGGGGTACAGAAACGGAATGGTGCACAAAATGCAAAACAGGGCACAAAAAAACAGAGCAAGGCGAACCTTGCTCTGCTTATGATTGTTAATAAATCGGATCGATTGCTACGTGAGCGTCAGATCTCAACCCAACCCGAGTCGCCGCCCTCTACGGGGCCGGTGCCTATGGAGATTGTGATGATATCATCAAGCTCGTATGCAGAAACATCGAAATCCGGTGTTTGATAAACCTGTTTCATTGAGATTTAATCTCCTTTCAAGATATAATAATAAAATTTAATGTCGGAACGGAATATTCAGTTTTGAACAGCCGAACCGATAGTAAAGTTTCGCTGTGGTTTCTTGGTAAAATTCAATTACTGAGCTTTCCAAGCAGCAACAGCAGCATCATATCCTGAAGCAACTTTAGCAGTTACAGCTGCGGAATACCAAACATAATGATCGGCAGTACCATCATTGTAGCATACATAAGCGATGCAGTCAATATCAGTTGCCTGAGAAGCATGAGAGATATTCTTGACGATTGCGCCGAAGTATGCATCGGAAGAAGCGTTTGCCTGACTTACATAGTCGGTAGAAGCAGCCTTCCAAGCTGACGGAAGTGCGGTGCCTTTTTCAACTGCTGCCTTAGCATCAGCTGCATCGGCAGCGCCTGTGTTGGCAGCAATGAAGCCAACGCTCTTAATTGTATTGCCGTTTGAGTTCATAGCAGCGAAGTCAGCAGCTGTGATAACCGAAGTAAGTCTGAACTGGAAGAGATCATCCGGAGCAGTTGTCTTATCGCCTGTGAACTTAACCTGAGTCTTATACTTAGCTACAGCATAAGACGGCTCAGCACCTGCAACTGTCAATTTGACCATTGAATTGGTCAAATCAAATACATCATTCTTCTGACGCTTACCATCAATTGCTAAACTACACGAACCCTGTAAGAATCCTGCCTCGGGAACGCCAACCCAAATTTCATCGCCCGGCTTTACGGAATCAGAAACAGTCATCTTGAAAGACATATAAGCTTCGCCGGCTTTCGGATTCCATCTTAGTGCAGATGAAGTAGCAGAGCCAAGTATCATTATGCCCTTGTTAAAATAAGCAAGCTCTTCCTCTGTCATCTGAGCTTTAAACAACTTAGCAGTATTGAAGTTCATATTACCAGCAGCATTGGGGTTAGCAAACGAAGCAGCGCAATCGCCTTCCCAAGTTCTGAAATCCGTAATTTTGGAACCAACGGGAGTAAGCTGTTCACCGTTATAAACGATTGTGTTACCAAATGCACTCAAATCAGTTTTTGAACCCGGATCAATTTTCATAGTTATTTTAACTACATCGCCGGGAGAGACTATTGTTTTATCTGCGTCTGCAATGATTTTAATTTCGCCAGCTGTTAACGAGGGGCTATAAGTGTAAGCACTCGCCATAAGCGCAAAGCAGGAAATCATCATGACAACAGCCATAATAACAGAAAGCACTTTTCTGCGCATCTGATTTACCTCCTATAAAATAAATTATAAACTTATATTCCCTTTGCAGCAGCAACTGCAGCGGCAGTTTCAGCCTGAGTCGGGAAATCGGAGTAACTCGCAACGCCCTCTAAATAAGTTACATCAGTAGGATCTATAAATCCGTCGCCGTTGATGTCAGCAGCCATACCAGTTACCGAGCCATCATCAGCCGAAAAGTCAAAGTCGGAATAACTGGCAATACCTTCAACAAGTGTAACGTCGGTAGGATCTATAAAGCCGTCGCCGTTAATATCACCGAAGAAGATGAAATAGTATGTTTCAACAACGTCGCCGCTATCGTTAAGAAGCTCGATTTTTGCGCCTGTGCTCATCTGGCCCTGGTCGTTTTCAGTTACCTGAATTGAACCGGCGGGAGTCTGCAAAGCGTCAGCAATGGAATCACCGTTATCGGTTGCGACACCGTAAACGAAACCGTTGCCATCGGCACAAGTTGAAACCTTATCAATTATAACACCGTTAGCTTTTCCTGTTTCAGAGAGCTGAAGTTCCGGATCAGCTGCAGCAGCAGCCTTCATTACCGGGAAAGTAAGTTTCTGACCTGTGGTATAAACCGTTGAGGCTACATCAGAGGTCTTGTAGGAACCTACATAGAGTTTACCGCCGAGATTGGTCATTGTTTTCTGATCGTTAAGCACACCGAAAGCGGCCGCAGTATCGGAAATGGCCTTAGAAGCGGTAAAGGTGAGGGTCGAAAGTACGACGCCGTTTGCCTTCTGAGCAACAGCTCCGCCGGCAGCCTGCGGTAATACGCCGACATAGACATAAGTCTTGCCGCCCGCAGCAGCATCATTTACGACCGTCTTTGTTGCATCGCCTGCACCGAACAGCGTTGAAGCGGTTGTGCCGCTTACAAACTTAACAGCACTGCTGTCATACTGAACAGGAACAGAAACCGTTGCAGCATAATAATCTGTGGTTAATTTTACAGTAACCTTGACTGTATCGCCTGCGCTATATGACGCCTTGTCAAACGATAAAGCGATAGTGCCGTTTTCTGCGACACCGGTATTATCATTTGCGAAAACGCCGACTGCAAGCACGCCAAGGAGCATAACTACAGATACAATAAGGCTAATAGCCTTTTTTGCCTTGGTCATTTTTTGCCTCCTTCTATTCTTAATCAATATTAAATATACACTTTTGAGAGCACAATGTCAATAATTTGTGAATAAAAATGGCACACCGAAAGAAAATATCCCTTACGCTATCACAAATAAAGTTATTTCCTCGCGGGCTTACAAGCTTTGTACCGTTTTTTCACAAAACTATTCCGCCGCACTTTTAAAGTATATGCTCTAATCTTTTTAAGAATATCCCATTACATACGCCCTTGTGGGGGAGACGCCTCCCCCACCGGGTTTTAACTTAAGTAATTAAAGGAAATTACTTCTGAGCGATTGCAGTTCCGCCGTAAGCAGCGTCAACTACAAGGCCGTAGTTAGCGAGGTCAACCTTACCGGTAGCAAGGCCGCCTGCAGTCTTATAAGCGCCTGTGAGAGCAGCTTTGTTGTTGATTGCGAGGTCCATGGAGGAAGCATCGAATCCGTCAACAACACCGTCGCCGTTTACATCGCCGTAGATAACGACTGTGTAGATAGCAACCGGAGCACCGCTCGACTTGAGGCTGAGTGTTGCGGTAGCGCCTGTACCATAGAGGCCTGCAGCGTTAGCGGCAACATTAAGAGTTGTAGCCGAAGAATCCTTAGCCGTTACTCTTGCGAGTACGTCGTCGGCAGTAGCGAGCGAGCCGGGTGTTACGCCGGTGATGAGAGAAGCGTTCTCTGTTACGGAAACGCCCTCATTTGAACCCGCTGTGGTGGGAACTGCTACGTACTTGCATACGAACGGAGCCATAGCATTCTTGAGGTTTGTGATAACAGCGTCAATCTGAGCTGCTACAACGTTTGAATAGAAGCGGTCATTTGCAGCATAGTTTTCAGCGGAGCCGCTGTAAAGGTTTGCTGTGTTGCCCTTCTCATCGGTGTACTCATAACCGAGTACGGAAACGAGCTTAGCATAAGCTTCGGTCTCTGTGAGGCCGTCAGCTTTTGATGCGTCAAATGTATATGCACTGTTGTCAGTGAATATTGACTTAGCCTGAGCTATAACTGCCTCAAGCTCGGTGTAAGCACCTGCCTCGAGAGCAGAAGCCGATTTCGGCATAAGAGCGCGCTGAGCGATTTCAAGCTCATACTTAACATCGAATACCTCGGACTGAAGAGCCTTAGCGTTGGCATTTAATGCCTCGGCAGCTGCAAGAGCCTTGGTGTATCTTGCATAAGAGCCTGCTGTGTAATCAGCCTCTTTGTAGCCCTGAGCCTTAGCGGCTTTGATTTCCTTATCAAGGAACTGCTTCTGAGTTGTAACCGCAGCGCCTTTAAGGAAGCTTGCATACCAAGCAATGTTCTTAGCGCTGTTAAGGACTTCAAGCTCCGAATAACTGGGAGCCTTGTAAGCCTTTACGGCATCCATATAAGCGTTCTGAGCTTCGATTGAAGGAGCCTTCATGGAAGCTACGATAGCACTCTTATATGTAGCGTTTGCCTTGTTGGCAATAGCAGTAATTTCAGCCTCTGAAAGTGAGCTGCCGTCAATGTACTTTTCGGGAGCTACGGGGCCCTTGTAAGCGTCAATGATAGCGTTGCCGGCTTTCATTGCCTTTTCGTAAGCCCAATAAGCATAGAGGTCGAAGTTCTGATAGTTGATGTCGCCGGCAGCCTTAAGAGCAGCCTCAATGGGAGCCGGTGTAACGGTTGCTGAACCGCTTGTAGGTGTTGTGTTTGCTGTATCAAGAGCCTTAACGGCGGTTTCAAGAGCGGTTATGGCTGCAGTGAGATTGTCGTCACTGTAATTGCCGAGGTTAGCCTTCCTGAACGGGCCGTAAACAAGCTTAGCGGCAGCGGTAAGAGCTGTCCAGTAAGTGTTCCAAGCCTCTGCCGGATACTTAGAAGAATCACGGTTAGCCTTGAACTCGCTGTCAACGACCTTCTTAATATTGGTGCCGTTGTAATAGTAGAGTGTGCCGAACGGGGCAGTCATGGTAAGAGTACCATCTTGTCTTCTGTATTTACCGTAAACAGTTACCGAGCTGTTACCGAGAGCAAATGAAGAAGCTGAAGGAACAGTCTCTACATCCACATCGGATTTAACTCTTAACGGATTGACGGAGATTGAGCTCTCCTTGGGGAAGTTGAAACTATTAGATACAAGTGCTTCTGCCTGGCCCGATGACTCAAAGATGCTCGAATCAAAGCCGGAAATAGAACCATTGGTGAACTTACAATCAGTATCTCTCTGGTTGGTCCAAGTTACGGCAATGTTTGAAATAGCAGAAGCAAGAGCCGATGCATTTGTTACAAGGTAATCTGTGGTGGTTTCACCCTTCATCTTAACTACATCATATATGCTTGTCTTCTTATCTTCCTTAGACCAAGCGGTGCCGACATCTGTAGCATCGTTGGTTGCATACTCAAAGGTAGTGGAAGTAATGTCGCCGTTGTAAGCAGTACCGTCCTTGAAGGTGAAGCTGTAAACAGCGGTTACCTTTACAAGGCTGTCTGTGGGAACTGCCGCGTTAAGAGTAACATCGGTGCTCTCATACGGTGAAAGTTTCTTTTCGCCGCTTTTGAGCATTTCGGTGCCGTTAACGGTAACAGACTTAAGAGTGAGCACGTAAGGATGATCATATGTATCGCCGTGCTTTAAGAGCATACCTGCAGATGCGTTTGTTACCTTAAGAGTAGTATTCATCTGGCCGTTTGTAAGCTGTACATAGTTAAGTGTACCCTTATCTATTGTAAGCTTAGGCTCAGCATAGGACTGAGCGTTAGTAGTCCAGCCGAGGAAGAAGTTTACGAACGGAAGAGCTACGTCAAGAAGACCGCCTGATTTAACGGCATAGGCAATACCTAAAATCAATTTCTCTGCGAGGTCTGCAATAGCGTCCTTCTGAAGAATAGCGTCAATTGAATTGTAAGAATCGGCGATAAGAGCGGTGTTGCCGCATACCTTACCGAGAACCTTGTTAAGGAGTTCTCTTACGATTCTGAATACTGCGGGATACATAGCCTCGGTTCTGAGAGTGCTGTTAGCAGGAATATTGAGTATGCCCGTAACGCTGTTTGTACCGAGGAGCTTGCTTACGTCAAGGTTGAGAAGTCTGTCGATAATGTCTTCTCTGAGAACAGTCTCAAGGAAGGTCTTACCGTCAGTAGCGGTTTCGTTGATTATCTTCTCAACAGGAAGAACGTCGCGAATGATCTTGTCGAGCTTAACCCACGGATCCTGTGCGGTAGCAAGGTCGAGGTCAAGGCCGTCGGTGTTGATGAGCTTCTGGAACTTCCAGCACCACTCGTTGTCAGAGGTGAGAGCCCAGTCGATTATCCAGTCAATGGTGTCTTCCCAAGCGCGTGTGTTCTTTTCGAAGTCTGCAAGCTTATAAGTCTTGGAGGCTGCAACGCTGTAGCCGCCAGCCTTATCGGAGCCGAGGTCGGCAAGCTTGGAGAGATACTTCATACCGATGTCGGTGCCCATGGTAAAGATAACATCGAGCCAATAGCCGCTGTCCTTACCCTTTACGAGGGTCTTCGAGTTGTAATCGGCATAAATAAGTGCGTCATAGTTGTAAGTCGGAACGAACTGAGTTGCAAGCTCACGAATTACGCAAGCGAGAAGAGCGGTTACGTTCTGTCCCTTGAGCTCGGCAGCCGACGGGAGAATTATCTGAGGCATAAGAGCCTTAACGCCGATTGCGCCGAGAGCGGTAACAACATCCTGATCGGAAGCGGACTTATCTACAACTGTGTCATAGTAGCCTGCATAAACAGTCTCATAGCCGGTACCGAAGAGATACTCGGGGTTATAAGCTGCTACATACTGAAGAGCCTTGCGAAGATTGGGAATGAGCTTTGTATTATCGCCCTTTGTCCAATTGATTGCAGCCTTTGCAGTATCCGAAAGAATTGTGTCGATTGCCTTGCCGACAAAATCGTTGAGCGACGCAAGAACGGTGGTATAACCCGCTGCCGAAGCAGTAACGGAGCCGTCGTTTGCAGCTGTGGGCATAAACTCGTCAACGAAATCACCGGAGATGGTGTAGTTCCAGTTAATGAGCTTAGCGAACGAATTAGCGGTGGACATATCAAACTTGAGCCAGGTCTCGGTGAGACCGTCTTTGCTGACAAGGCGATAATAGCCGTTGCCGTCGGAGCCTATTGTGAAGTCCGACCACTCCCAGTTGTATGTGCCGGCAGCCTTAGAATAGAATGCCTTTACATCTGACGGAAGCTTAGCGAGAACAGCGTTGGCCTCTGAAGCCTTGCCGCCGAAGAGCTCGGTCTTTTCAGCGCCGAACCACTGTGCAAGAAGCATCTTAACGGAGCCGTTGAGAACAACGGGAGCAAGATCCTTAAATACATAGGGAGCTATCTGATAGAGAGCCGAAACAAGAGTATTGCTGTCAAGGTTGAAGATTTCGGAAACCTTACCGCTTGTGGCAAGTGAGGGAAGGAAGTAGCTGTCCTTAACGTAATATTTTACGTTTTCGCCGGCAGCGTTAGCGTAAACATAAACGCCTGTGCCTTTGCCTTCCATATCGGTTTCTTCGGTCTTGTAATATTTCTCATCCTGAGAAATATATGTCTTCTTGGCGGTATCATATTCAAATACCTCGATGTAAGCACCCTTAGAGTCTGAGCCCTTAACATAATAATCACGAAGGCCTGCTTCAGCGCTTGTCGGAAGAGCAATGTGATTGCTTATGCAGTTGCCGGAAGCGTCTTCTTTATAAGAAGTATAGCTCTGCGGCTTAGACATAGCGTTGATGAGGACATTCTTGATAAGAGTGTCGGGATTTTCGGTTGTTGTTGAATAAGTGTTGATGAGCGTCATGTCATCGTCAACTCTTGCGAACACCGGATAAACGAGGCCTTTTAACATACCCGGAAGATCCGAGAGGTACTTATTAACGCCTGAAATATCAACAAAGTTGCCGATAATGCCGACGTCGAGTTTGCCGTCGTTGATAACCTTTTTAACGAGACCTGCGTTGTCGTTAAGAAGAGTTGCAATGCCGTTGACTATGTCAAGCTGAGCGTTCTTTTCTCTTGTCATGCCCGACTTCCAGTTTTTAAGGTTAGCGTCTTTAACTATGCCGAGCAAGCCTTTGACAAGCTTAACAAGTCCGTTGTTAAGAAGAGCCTGTGCGCTGTCGATGGTTCCGCAAAGAGCATTAACCGAGCGAAGGTCGATAACAAGGCGCAAACCTGCAGTATTAATAACTTCGCCCATGTTTATGTTCGCGGCGGCAAGGGTAACATCGAGGAAGTCAAATACGACTGACATTCTCTCTTCGGTAGAGAGTCTTGTTACCGCGCCGTCCGGGCTGTATGCGTCAAGAGCGGTAAGGTTATCAGAGGTCTGATACTCCGTCTTTGCGGCAAACGCCATTACGGACATAGTTGAGAAAATCATGACAACTGCCAAGATGACACTTAACAATTTGGTAGATTTTTTCATACGTGTTTTTTCCTCCTAAAAAGATTTACATTAAAACCATGTATGCGTACCCGATTTTTTCTGCGGGCGGCACTCCCCGCAACAATTCCTCGCACAAAATCCGCTGTACTTCTGACCGCTCTTTGATTTACAAGAAAGCAAACCGATTTCGGCACGTTAACTCGGTCGGTTTCCACCGTTTCCACTTCCGTAAAAATGAATCGGTGGAAAACTGATGATACACACCCGAGCATATTACCGTAGGATGTGTATCAAAACGGGATGGAAACTGCACGGTAAATCAGCCGTGCGGCAGCGCTCCCTCAAAAAAGGGGGCACTTCGCCCTATTACACCATTCCTATGGTTAGTTAAAGTATAGGGTTTTAAACGAAAAAAGTCAATAAATTGTTCACACAAATTTGTTGATTTTCTGTATTGAACAAATAGAATTGTTATTTTTGGGCAAAAGTGGCAAACAAAATTGGCAATGTTGTTGTAAAATTATGAACAAATTGTTAACGTTTTCGAGTTTTGAACTTTTTGACAAGTATTGAACACGGTTTTGAACATTTTTACGGTATTTTCGGGTAAAAACAGAGGGCTTTTAGGCTCCCTCAAATAGGGTGATTCCCCACGGTGTGGGGAAATGTCGCGGAGCGACAAAGGGGACTCTCTCCCGTCAGGAGCTGTCTGCGAACGAAGTGAGTAGACTGAGGGATTAAATTAGGCTCCCTTGTAAAGGGTGATTCCCCACGGTGTGGGGAAATGTCACGTAGTGACAAAGGGGACGGGCTCCCGTCAGGAGCTGGACGCGAGTCCACGAACAGACTGAGGGATTAAAGGTCACGCACGCTCTATTTAAATTCCATATAACCCTATGAAATCCCTCCGGCTTGCCTTGCGGCAACCCACCTCCCTTTTCAAGGGAGGCAAAAAGCGGATTAAAAAGTCACGCACATTCTTTTTAAATTCCGTAAATTCCTATGAAATCCCTCCGGCTTGCCTTGACGGCAACCCACCTCCCTTTTCAAGGGAGGCAATGGCGAAGATGACTGAGGGATTAAAGGTCACGCACATTCTTTTTAAATTCCGTAAATTCCTATGAAATCCCTCCGAGTTGCCTTCGGCAACCCACCTCCCTTTACAAGGGAGGCAAAAAGCGGCTCCCGAGGCAAATACCCCGTGAACCGCTTTGCAAATGCAATGTTCTTTATTTGAACTCTTATTTAATTGTGAGATTTGCGCCGTACATTGCCGCCAAATCAAGGCTGCCGTCAAAGGTATTGCCTTCCTCGGTATAGCACTGCACGTGGTAAAGCCCGCCGTTGCAGACAAAATCCATAGTGAGCTGATAACCGGAATATATTTTCGGGTTTTTATCGTCGGCTTTTTTAATCTCTACCACATATGCGGTGGCTCCGCATTTTTCGAGAGTTACGGTACGCTGCTCAACGGTTACGCCCGTTACCGCGTCGCCTGCCTGCGACAAAATCTGATTCCACTGAGCAACGGTATTGTTTGCTTCCTTTTCGGCGGCGCTGTCGTCCTCGGCTTCGCCCGAATACATAACCTGCGCGTCGAGCCCCTTATATTTCTTTGAATTGGCTATACCGGAATTTCCCACGGTCCAGCCGTCGGGATAAACCATTTTAAAATACTTTGTCTCGTGAAATACGCCGTCGGTTATCTTGTCGGGGAACGGAACGGCACCCGTTTTAATTTCGCCGTTTTCGTCCGTGACCTTTTTGCCGTCCTCGTCGGTGACATATATTTCAATCTCGCCGTTCTCATTGAGAACAGTGTTGCCCTCTTCGTCGGTAACAACCTCGTATGTGGCGTCCTTGGCGTTTATAGTCGGCTTCTTTTTTCCGCATGAGGCAAAAACCGCCGATATTACGATTAAGGAAGCACAGATAACTGCGATTATTTTTTTATCCATTTGAAATCCTCCGTTTTATACATAAACAGATTATAAATTCTTTGCCTCGGAATGTCAACTGGGGATGTTAAAAATGTCCGGAACGCAAAAAAAACAAAAGACAAATCCTTGTATAAACAAAGGTTCGGTTAATCCGCTCCGAGCTTTTTTCCTATCCCCCGAAAATATACCGCTTACCCTTTCTCTATGAATGCTACTACGTCTCCCACCGTTTTCATCTTTTCAAGCGCCTCGTCCGGCACCTCTTTTCTGAATTCGTCCTCCAAAGTCATAGCGAGGTCGATAAGGTCAAGGCTGTCTGCTGATAAATCATCGCGCAGTTTTGACTCGGCGGTTATTTCGTCGAGCGGTATTTCAAGCTGCTCGCTCAAAATTTCACATATAGTATCGTATACCGTAACCAAGCACCTCCGTACATATTTAACGCGGTTATAAAATCTGTTTGAGCGGAGAAATGTCCACTCCGTCGAAATCTTTTATAAATTCATAGAGCGAGTTTGCGGCTTTCTTCACTCCGCCGTTTTGGGCACTCTCGAAATTTATCGGTATTACCGGGTCGTGGACGCTCTGCCTTAAAATAAAGAAGCTCTCGGTTTTGGGGAAAATTATTTTGATTCCCTCGTGGCTGTCGGGTGCAATTTGCCAGTCCTCGTGCTTTGCGGCAAAATCTGCGAGCTCATTTAAAAGCCTGTCGCCGACGGCTCTGAAGTCCTCCTCGCTTATTTTAAGGCGGATTTCCTTTTCCTCCGCCGGATATTTAAGCTCTGATATGAGGTCGTAAAGCTTTTTCCCCTGCTTTTTCATATCGGCGGCCTTTATAATTATTTTCGTTATGAGATATGCGCCGTCGTCAAGATAATAATTCTCCCTGAACGCCGCGTGACCCGAGGTCTCTATGGCAAGCGGAGCGTTTATACCGTTTTCCTCAAGTCTTATCGCCTCGTCAATGACGTTCTTATAGCCGCGCTTAAAGCGCAGATGATGTCCGCCCAGCGTTTTTTCTATAAACTCGGTAAGCCCCGCGGACGTTACGGAATCGGTGACAACGGTGCCGCCAGGATTATTTTCGAGCGCAATGACCGCCGCCAGGGCGACAAGAGCGTTTCTGTTTATCTCTCTGCCGTCGGAGCTTACGCAGCCGCCGCGGTCAACGTCCGTGTCAAATATTACGCCGAGGTCGGCTTTCGCGCCGAGAGTTGCCTCTCGCACGGAGTTCATCGCTGTCTCGTTTTCGGGATTCGGGATATGATTCGGGAACATACCGTCCGGCTCCAAATAGCGGCTGCCGGTTGTGTCCGCTCCGAGGGGGGAGAGTACCTTTTCGGCGTAAAATCCGCCTACTCCGTTACCTGCGTCAACAACGATTTTCAGTCCCTTTAACGGTCTTTCGTAATCGTCTGACTTAACACCCTTTCTTATCATATTGCAAAGGTGCTCGCAGTAGACCGACATAAAATCGACCTCCTGCAAATTTAACCTTTCGGGGCAGCTGCCGCTTTCGTGCTCCTCGGCATATTCGAGTATACTCTTTATTTCATCACCGGAAAGTCCTCCGTCGGGAGTAAAGAATTTAAGCCCGTTTCTGTCCCACGGATGGTGACTCGCGGTTATCTGAACAGCTCCGTCGCAGCCGAGCATTTTAGTTGTCATAAACATAGCCGGGGTTGATGCGAGCGCACAGTCCTTGATTTCAAGGCCGAAGAAAGACAGCGCATCGATTACGTCGGATTTTATCCGCTCCGCCGAAATTCTCGAATCATGCCCGACCGAAATCACGAGCTCTTCCTCTTTCTTACCGAGCTTTTCGGCGAGAAATACGACAAACGCTGCGGAAATTCTCTTTACCGCATCATCGGTCAAATCGATTTTTTTCGGATCGTCGGGATTTACCGCCGTGCCTCTGACGTCGGTTCCGCTTTTAAGATGTCTGAGTTCCATAAAATCAACCTTTCCGTAAGTTATTCCGTAAATTATTCCAAAAGACCTCTTTTAATTATCTCATCTGCCGCCAGCATAACGCCGAGCTTTCCGCTGTGAAAGTTAATTCCGCCCTGCATCCAAACCGCATACGGCTCTCGAAGCGGTGCGTCCGATGACAGCTCTATGGACGAGCCGGACGTGAACGCCCCTGCGGACATTATAACCTGGCTGTCGTAGCCCGGCATATCCCACGGCACGGGTGAAACGTATGAATCCACCGGCGCGCCCTTCTGCATTCCCTGACAAAAGGCTATCAGCCTGTCGGCATTCTCAAGGCAAATCGCCTCTATAATATCGTGTCTCGTCTCATCGGGACGCGGAGTCACCTTAAAGCCGAGCAAATCGAAAAGCGCCGCCGCAAATACCGCGGTCTTGAGTGCCTCGCCGGTTACGTGCGGCGAAGAAAAAAGACCCATATAAAGGCTGCGCGTTGTTCCGAGCGTTGCGCCGACCTCTCTGCCAAGTCCTGGAGTGGTCATTCTGTATGCGCAATCCTCAACAAGGTCATGCCTGCCTACTATATAGCCGCCGCAGGGAGCTATTGCGCCGCCCGGATTTTTGATAAGCGAGCCTGCCGCCAAATCCACTCCGACGTCGCACGGCTCTTTTTTCTCCGTAAATTCGCCGTAGCAGTTATCTGTCATAACAACCGTATCGGGGCTTACACGGTGTGTAAGAGTCGCGATTTTCTCTATTTCGTCAACCGAAATCGAATGGCGCAGCGAATACCCGCGCGAGCGCTGGATATAAACCATCTTAATGTCTCCGCAGCCGACTCTTTTTTCTATTGCGTCATAATCTATCTCGTCATTTTCGGTAAGCTCGATATATTCGAATTTCACGCCGAAGTCGGCGAGTGAGCCGTGACCCTTACTGCTTTTGTCAATACCGATAACGGAATGTATGGTGTCGTAGGGGACTCCCGTTACGCTGAGCATTATATCGCTGGGCCTCAGTACGCCGTAAAGCGCGGTCGCTATTGTGTGGGTGCCGCAGGTCAAGGTGGTGGCTCTTATTAAGCCGTCCTCCGCTCCGAAAATCTCGGCGGTGAGCCTGTCGAGCTTTTCTCTGCCCTTATCGTTGTAGCCGTAACCGGTGGTGGAGTTGAAATCCGTCTCGTCGACACGATTATTTATAAACGCCGCGAGCACCTTGCGCTGGTTGTATTCGGTTATTTCGTCTATTTCCGAAAACTTCTTTTCGGCGAGAGTCAGCGCCTTTTTTGACGCCTCCTCGGTTCTTTTTGTAAATTCAAAAAAATCTTTCATTTCAAGTCTTTCTTATTATGTATTCTTTTTTGCGAAATCCGCATTTTTCATACAGCTTTACATTTTCGGGCTCACACATTAAAAATATGCAATCGGCACTCTTTTTAAGCTCTCTCGAAAGAGCAATAACACAGTCCGCGGCAAAGCCTCTGCCTCGATATTTTTCGCTTGTCGCAACATCGCGTATATACGCGTCTTTCCCGATTATATCGCCTACGGCAAGAGAAGCCGTTTTGCCGTTTTGCCTTATGCACATAACCCTTGTGCTTCCGCCGAACACGCCTCTGCCCGTCCTCGAAAGCCATTCGAGATACGCCCTGTCGCCCGAATCGGGCGTTTTACCTGTCAGCACCTTGTATTCATCCGCGGTTATGTCGCAAAGCGGCTGTGCGCAAGTTTCTTTTTGCGGTAATTCGGAGAGCTCCATAAGAACGGCTTTTGCGTCCGCGCAGTCGTTCCCGGAGCAAAAATATATATTTTCGCCGAAAAAAGAGGCAAACTCCGAAAGCTCCCGTAAATCGGCAGAGCTTGACGGGCAAATTATCGTTCCGTCGTTTTTATTTAAAAGCACAGCCGTCACTCTGCCGCCGCAGTCCGTTTGAAGCCACGCCTCTCCGAGTGACAGCCGAAAAGCGGCAAATAAAATATACTTTACCGCAAGACAGTCTTTAAATTCACCGTCCGTAACAATGGCTGCCTCTGTCGGTCCGTCAATCGATTTCAGCACTGCGACAGCTCCGCAAAAAGTGCTTTTACAAGTTCAAACGTGCTCTCTATATCATCTTTTTTCGCAACCGAGCTGCCCGAGTGAATATATCTGCACGGAACAGATACGGCAAGAGTTTTTATACCGCCTGCCGCCTTGTGTATTGCGGAAGCGTTGTTGCCGCCTGCCACAACGGTTTTGGTCTGACACCCGATGTCGTTCTTTTCGGCGATTTCAAACGCCTTTTTATAGAGCTCGCTGTCATAGACGGTTCCCCTGTCCATAAAGCTGACAACGGCACCGCCGCCCAAACGGCAGACTTTTTTTTCGTCGGGAACGCCCGAAATGTCCGCCGCCGTAGTGCCCTCAACGACTATTGCGAAATCGGGAGCAACCGAATAAGCCGCAGCAGCCGCTCCGCGAGTGCCTATTTCCTCTTGAACCGAGAAACAGAATGTCGCCGAATACGGCAAATCGGAATTTATAAGTCTTAATAAAATTTCACAGCCGACGCGGTCGTCAATGGCCTTCGCCTTGATAAAGCCGTCGCCGAATTCGCGGTAGCACGAGTCAAAATACACTGCGTCGCCGAGTGAAACGTGAGACAGGGCCTCTTTTTTTGAACTCGCGCCGATATCGATATACATATCCTCAACTGACGGCAATTTACCTCTCTCCTCGGAGGTTGTCTGATGTATAGCCTTGCCGCCTATAACGCCGGGGATAAGCTCCTTGCCCACCTTTACCGCTCTGCCGAAAATAACGCGCTCGTCAATTCCGCCGACCGTGGTGAACTTCAGGTACCCGTCATCCGTTATATAAGTTATTATGAATCCGACCTCGTCCATATGCGCGTCGAGCATAACTTTATTTTTCGGCTCGGCTTTGCCCTTTTTATAAACTATGAGACTGCCGAGCGGATCTATGCGATATTCCGCGTCCGACGGCAAATGCGAAATTATATAATCTCTTACGGCGTGCTCCCTGCCGGAAATGCCGTTTAAATTACAAAGCTCGTTAAGCATTTAAATCACCTCCGAGAATGTATGCGGCAATGAGCCTTGTGCAAAGCTCAATATCCGTAACGGACACAACCTCTATTCCGGTGTGCATATATTTTTGGGGTATTGATATAAGCGCGCTCTTAATTCCGCCGCGCTCCGTGGTCATACCGTCCAAATTAGTGCCGGTTCTGCCGCCCATAACCTCAAGCTGATACGGAATGTCGTTTTTCTCGGCAACGCGCACAAGCTCCTCGCCGAATTCATATGAAAGCGACGGTGAAATACCTATCATGGGGCCCTTGCCGAGTATTCCGCATTCCTCCGCCTTGCTGTCCGGAGTCTTTGCAAAGCTGACGTCAACCGCAATTATCTCGTCGGCATCCGAATTAAATGCCGCGGCTTTTGCTCCGCCGCCGCTCGTCTCCTCGCGAGAGGAACACACAACGGTAACTTTTTTGTGCGGCTTACCCTTAATAAGCTCAAGCGCGCGAAGAAGCACGGCAATTCCCGAACGGTCGTCAAGTGCCCCGCAGGACACGCTGTCGCCGCAGAGCGAGAGGAAAGAGGAATTGACAACCGCTCTGTCTCCCGGGGAAACGAGCTTTTCCGCCGACTGCTTATTTTTTGCGCCTATATCAATAAGGATGTCATCGATTTCCGTCGCCTTCCGCTCGTTATCACCGCTTGCAAGGTGCGGCGGAGTGCTTGCTATAACTCCGAATACCGGCTCTCTGCCGTAAACGGTCACCTCTTGACCGTTCAATGTGCGACGGTCAACGCCGCCGCAGGCGGCAACGTGCAAAAACCCCTCGTCGGTGACGGAGGTTACGATAAGACCTATACGGTCTATATGAGCGTCAAGCAGAATATGCCCCGCCCTGTCTCCCTCAATTTCACATATTGCGGAATGAAGAACGTCCTCGCGCGTTTTGCCGAATTCGGACAAAAGCCTTTGCGCCGTTAAAACCGCGTCGGTTTCCTTTCCGGATACACCGACAGCCGAAGTCAGCTCTTTTAATATGTTTTTTATATCCATTTTTCTCTGCCTTTCGGACAATTTGTCAACGTGTAAAACGCTAAATGCAAATGCTGTAATCTTATCGAAATTTTGAATTATAATCGTCGCTCTTTGTAGGTGGAATATGATGTAATTCCAATTACCGTGTCTCAGCCGCCTTACAAAAAGAGCAGTACCCTATTTCGGCAAGCCGGAGTGATTTTGCCTCCCTTGTAAAGGGAGGTGGGTTGCCGCAAGGCAAGCCGGAGGGATTTTGTGGAGTTATATGGAATTTAAATAGGAAGCAAATTACTTTTTAATCCCTCAGTCTACTCACTTCGTTCGTAGCCAGCTCCCTTTTCAAGGGAGCCTTTTGACATTTCCCCACACCGTGGGGAATCTCCCTTTACAAGGGAGCCTGATTTAATCCCTCAGTCTACTCACTTCGTTCGTAGCCAGCTCCCTTTACAAGGGAGCCTAATAAGGGGAGCAAGTTATATCTCTCAATCGCCTGTGCAACAGCGGGATTTCAACACACTGTCCAAATATTCACAAACACCGTCGAAGTTGCGGTTTATCTCATTATTGGGAATTCTTACAACCGTAAGTCCGTTTTGTTCAAAAAATTTTGTCCTTTCGGCGTCATATTTAATTCCTTTATCCTCGTAGTGCTGTGAGCCGTCAAGTTCAATTACCAAGTTTGCTTTTGCACAATAGAAATCAACAATATAGCTGCCTATTATTTTTTGACGGAGGAATCGTACATCCTTGTTTCGCAAATAATCATACCACAAGTGCCGTTCTTCCTTGGTCATATCTTTGCGAAGCACCTTTGCGTTTTTAACAAGATTTTTGTTATGATTATACTTCATCTTTAATTCCTCGGTCGGATTTTGCCTCCCTTTTTGCCCTAAACAGCCTACTTTGCAATACAATTCAGCCTCCCTTGTAAAGGGAGGTGGGTTGCCGCAGGCAAGCTGGAGGGATTATGCCTCCCTTGTAAAGGGAGGTGGGTTGCCGTAAGGCAAGCCGGAGGGATTATGCCTTCCTTGTAAAGGGAGGTGGGTTGCCGTAAGGCAAGCCGGAGGGATTATGCCTCCCTTGTAAAGGGAGGTGGGTTGCCG
>ULTZ01004881.1_pt1 | contig 17248 bp, 15 predicted proteins | sample 1957981 | NCBI WGS metagenome assembly ULTZ01 (sample SAMEA4835745, study PRJEB28245) | human gut metagenome | biome: gut microbiome; material: fecal sample | place: Denmark | collected 2008
TACCTTCTATAACCTGACAGCTCTTCAGAATCAGCTTCCCTTACTGCCTTTTTCTCATCATATGTATACTCAGGCAGTTTAAAATCCATAAGTGCTTCAAGCTGTCTCTTCTGTGATTCATAGAACGGATAATCATGACCTCCTGCATTTCTGACAAGCTTCATATAATCACCATACCTCCGCTTTAACATGGCATCAAAGCCTGCTGGCACGGGTATAGTCGTATTTTCAAACGGAATCCTTACAAGCTTCTCGTAGAACTTCTTTGGAATTCTTAAATGTCTTCCATACAGGCTATGTGGCATCATCTGCGTCATTTCCATACATTTTTCATGTTCAAATGATGCAAATACACTCTCAGCCACATTATATAGCTGTATTCTTTCCTGCTCCTTATCTTCAATTGAGGTACAATTAACATGAAGCATATTATTAATTCTTCTCAACGCCTCTGTCTCCTGTGCTTTGTTAAGCCTTCCATCGCCAATCGCATCTGCCACCGTGATAACATACTCTGCTGTTTTTTCACATTTTTCCTGCAACATAGCATCATCTGAGACATTATCATGGACAAATATATCCAGTCCTGCTATATATGGAAATCCATGGAACCTTCTTAAATGTTCATCCTCAAAGCATATTCTGTTTTTGCACACCACCCTTGCAAGAAAATGATGAAAATCTTTCTGCGTGTTAAATGTAAATATCTGAAAACTTTCATTAAATTCTTTAGGCGCCACCTCACAGAATTTTCTATAGTCAGTTCTCATCATTCCAATATCCAGATCATCATCCCATGGAATAAATCCAGCATGGCGGACTGCTCCAAGAAGTGTTCCCCACTCTGCATAATATTTTATATTGTACTTACAGCATATGCGATCCACCTCGCATAATACATCCAGAGCCGTAGCCCATGCTCTCTTTATCATTGATGGAACATAGAATCCATCTCTTACTTCATCTTCAAAATAACTGTCTGGAAACTGCAGCATAATATCTCCATTCTTACCTGTTTTTCATGGCATCTTAAGTTTGTGCGTTATAAATATACATTTTCTATCATAACCGGCTTATTAGCATTTCTACACATCTGTGCCTCTGCTCCTGCCTCACCATAAAATGCATCGCACGCCTTTACAGCGTCCATTAACTCTCCATTGCCCAAGATATATTCATTGTACTTTCTTAAAGCGCACTGATAATCCATAAGAAGTTCTGAATTCTCCCCCTCCAGAACCTCTTCCATATTATTCTCAAACGCAAGTAGGCACACGATATCTTCTTTATATTGTTTAAACACATCCATTGTACGTCCGATTTTTTCAAACATTTCATGCTTATGTTCAAGCACACCATTAGTACTTATATAGTAAAGTATTATTTTCTTATAACTTCCATCGCTTCTGACTGCCTGATTTCTCCATTTTCCAGGTATCCTGTTATATCTTAACGGATTATTATTATCATTTATCAGATACTGCGCACCATTCGAGTTAAGCTGGTTCTCCCACAGATGCCTGCTTTCTTCTCCAAAAAATCCTGTGAGCTTTCTTATATACAGTTTCCTTATATTCTCTGACTGCAATATAACTTCATCAGCATATACCACTCCCGGCATTGTCACATACGAATTCATGCTGACATCTGCTCTCATATCCTGTGCATCAATCTCATCTGTCGTAAAATAAGGTATATATATAAGCTTATCTGTATGCATAAGCAGATTCCTGACATAATAACGTGGGTGTATAGTTGCTGCAACATTATATCCGTCATATGGATTCTGAATAATTATTTCATCCGGATCATCTTTCTCATAATTATATTCATCCTCTGACAGCACATTAATATAGTCCGGATACTCTGCGCTTGTACTGTATTGTTCAACAGTTCCATCATAATTCTTATAATAATATGGAACAGAAACAACCTTTACATCTACATCTTCCCTGTCCTTATACTCTCTCCACAGCCCATCCATTGCATCCCAATGCTCTGGCTTAAATGGCATGAACACAACATTTTTCTTTTTCTTTTTATTATCCAGCGCCTTTAACACTTTTCTCTTTCCGCGCAATATTGCAACGTGTTCCTTAAATGTTATAACATCTTCAAGCGTATCTTTAAATTCATTAAGACCTGACTCTGATTTTTCCCTGATAATATCTCTCTGTTTATCAAAGAATGGATAATCATGTGAATCCCATGTATGAACCAGTTTCATGTAATCCCCGTACTTTTGTTTAAGAATTGCATCATAACCAAATGGTACAGGAATTGTAATATTTTCAAAAGGAATCCTGACCGCTTTCTTATAATACGAATTACGGAATTTATAGGCTTTATTCTTCTGCCATATAGCCCTTATAGTCAGTTCCTCTGTTTCGTCTTCTGTATAAAGGCTACATAACTGGTCTACAAGTATATTTAATTGCTGTATTATATCTTTTTCCCTGTCAATTCTTACTCCGCATAACTGTTCTATACTTAAAAGATTACTATTCAGCTTTTCTAAGTCCTCTCCTTCAATAGCTTCATTCTCTGAATCTTTCATTCTCATAAACTTGGCTACTGTATTGACAATATCTATAACAGTACATAAATAATCGTCTTCTTCCCTGTCCGGTGCAATAAAATCCAGCGGAAATATGTCTATCCCCGCAACATATGGAAAGCCATGATATTTATCAAGGTATTTCGCACTGAAATCTATTGTTCTCCCACTAATAATTCTTGCCAGCAGATTATCATTATCCTTATCACTTTCTATATTATATATCTGATAACCTTCCGGCATAATATTCTTAACATTTTTAACAAATTTATTAAAATCATGTCTTTTCATACATATATCCATATCATCATCCCATGGTATGAATCCATGATGTCTTACTGCTCCGAGAAGTGTTCCCCACTCTGCAAAATACTGGATTCCATTCTCTTTGCATGCTTTATCAACATCATTGAGTACCTCAAGCTGCGCTGCCCATGCATGCTTCATCTCTGCTGATACATAGAAACCATCTCTTATCTCATCTTCAAAAAAACTTTTATCAAATTCCATATATGTATGTTCCCCTGTCTGTAATTAATATCCTTGTCTGGTTGCAAAAAGAGCCGGTGCAAGCACCGGCTCTTCTGCTTATAGTAGTAGTTGTTATTAACTGAGAAGTGAAAGTACTCCCTGTGTTGACTGATTTGCCTGAGCAAGCATTGACTGTCCAGCCTGTGAAAGGATGTTGTTCTTGCTGTACTCAACCATCTCAGATGCCATATCTGTATCACGGATACGTGACTCAGCAGCCTGAGTATTCTCAGATGTTGTATCCAGGTTGTTGATTGTATGGTCAAGTCTGTTCTGAAGAGCACCTAACTTAGATCTCTCTGTAGAAACCTTAGTAATAGCAGCCTGAATGATAGACATTGAAGTACCAGCTGTTGCATTAGAGCTTACTGAAATCTTAGTAGCTGAAACTCCGAGGTTAGAAGCATTCATCTTACCGATTGAGATACCAATAATCTGACCAGAAAGTGAACCAACCTGAAGGCTCTTTCCTGAGAATGAACCATCTAACAGATTCATTGTGTTGAACTGTGTTGTAGAGTAGATTCTATCAAGCTCTGAAGTTAACTGTGTAATCTCAGACTGAATAGCTTCTCTATCAGATGTTGTGTTAGTATCGTTAGCAGCCTGTGTTGCTAACTCATTCATTCTCTGTAAGATAGAATGTGTCTCGTTAAGAGCACCTTCAGCTACCTGAATAAGTGAAATACCATCTTCTGCATTAGAAGAAGCCTTGTTAAGACCTCTGATCTGGCTTCTCATCTTCTCTGAGATTGAAAGACCAGCTGCATCATCACCAGCACGGTTAATCTTGTAACCTGATGATAACTTCTCTGTTGACTTCTGGAGTGCGCTAGAAACTGTACCCATCTGTCTGTTTGTGTTCATTGCTGATAAATTGTGTTGTACTACCATAATATTTTCCTCCTTGAAATTAATTTAGATGCAACATCCTTGAAGCATCTTGTTATGGTTTACAGGAAACTATCTGTTTCCCTGTACTTTATATATCGGACTTAAGTCCTGAAACTTTAGCCCGTAATATAACTTTTTAAGTTACTGCTTGGTGTCCATAAACTGAGGTTCATTGCTTAACTTACTCATATTCTGATAATATGACTTCGCCATAGAAGCACTTCTCTTTGCTTCTCTGTGTTCCTGTCTTTCTCTTCTGAACATTGCTTCTACCTTTACTTTATTATGGGCTTCCTGCACTTCAATCTTAGCACCTAACTCAGTAACTTCCTTAATAAGCTGTTTCATTGCAGCTATTTCACTGCTGTATTTGGTTTTATTGCCAGCAAGCTCTTCCTTAATTCTGTCATATAATGACTGAAATCCCTCATCCAGCAAATCAAGCTCATCAATGCAACTTCCTTTTGCTTTCATATTATCATCAAATGCATCACCATTCAATGTTTCTTCTGAAAGAATCTGATTCTGCTCTTCATTAAGCTCTATAATTCTGATAAGAATTCCTTTCTTCTTATTAAGGCTGTCTATCATCATCTGAAGATAATTAGTAGTCATATATTAATCTCCTACTGGTTCATTCCCCTTGTACGGTTCATAACCTCTTTCCAAGTATCTCTCATGCCTCTTATTTCAACTAATGCCTGATTAAGTATCTCTGGATCTTTCTTAACATTAGCATTAACTAAAAGGGAGTATATGTAGTCATATATTTTCTCAAAATCTTCTGCAACAGGATATTTATGATTAAGTGTCACCTTAAACTCTGTAATTATATCTTCAGCCTTCTTAATATTAGTATGAGCTTTCTGTAAATCGCCCTTTTCTATAGCTATCATGGCTATATTGCAAAACTTAATTGCCCCTTCATAAAGCATAAGTGTAAGTTCTGCAGGACTTGCTGTAAGAATCTTATTTCTGTTATATTCCTGTGCTATATTCTGATTAAATGCCATGTTTTCCTCATTTCCCATAAGCTTCCATGCTTATGCGGTTGTTAATATGTACTATTATCCAAAAAGTCCAGATAACGATGATGACTGCGCATTCATCTTGGCAAGCGCTGATTCCATTGCTGAGAACTTACTATAATAATAATCTTCCCATGTAGTAACCTTGTCTTCTGCCGCAGATATCTTAGTATTATACTCTGAATACTGCGTATTCATCTGCTTATCATTATATATAGTATAAGCACTGCTTGTTGATGATGCTGCCATCTTCTTTCCAAGATCAGTATACAATTGTGTAGATAACTGTGAAAAGAATGATATAACCGTATCAGGGTCATTAGATATCATCTCTCTTAACTTATCTGTATTAGCTGATGTCTTAGAATCATCCTTATCACCATCTATATGATATACACCTGTTTCGTTCTCTGGAGAATTAAAATATCCAAGTGTAGCTATTCCAAAACTAGAAAGTGAATATGACTTATCTCCCACCTTGAATGATTTTGCCATATCATTCTTCATAGTATCAAGAACACTTCCAAGTGTTGAATCTTTTCTAAGAAGTGAATCCTTAATCTTTTCTTCCCACTTCTTAACCTCATCATCAGACATTGCATCTTTCTCATCACTTGTAAGAGGCTCATAACCCTTAGAACTTGCCGCATTGTAGGCAACATCTACAGACTTGACAAGGTCATTATAATCCTTAAGAAAGCCTTTAATCATATCATATATACCATCCACATCTGTGTTGGTTGTGATAGTTACTTCATCGTTACCGGTAACTTCCATTGCCTCGATTGTAAGACCATTGATTGAGTAATTATTAGAGTTGTTAGTAAATGTTGCCCCATTAAGCTCAATCTCTGAATCCTGTCCTGTTATTCTGACAGCACCTGAAGATGACGCACTACCAGCAACATTTGATGCCATGGCAATTTTAGAATCAAGTAATGCCTTAGCTTTGGCCTGTCTGTCAGCATTAGTATCGCTTACTTCCTGTAATACATTGGCATTAGAAGCATCTGCCACAGCTTTTCCATCATCGCCGATTGTCACATAATCCTTAGTATCCTGTATAACCTTGGAATTATCATCATACACCTTAATCAGTGATTCATTAGACGCTTTTTTCTTTACCGCAGCCTCATATTCATCCTTGACACCATCTTTTTCCATAGCCTCTGTGTCATATTCGTACACAACATTGCCATCAGAATCTTTAACTGTATTGCCCTCTGAATCCACCTTTTCCTTCTTATACTTATCATAAGCATTAAGAATATCTGGTGTCTCTGTCTTAAGCTTTGCCACATATTCATCTAATGTATATGTATGATCCCATGTATCATCTGCTGCCAGTGCATCCAGCTTATTCTTGGCAGTATTGTACTTATCAGCATAACTCTTGGCAGTATCCTCAGCTGTAATCTTAGTATACATGCTCTCTACTTCTGCATTATACTCGTCACTGCCCTCTGTTAAAGCTGCAAGCCTCTTATATTCTGCTGAATCAGTATCATTAACCGTATATATTCCAAGCTTCTGTAATGCATTAAGTCCATTAGAGTCATTAGCCACAAGCGAGAAATCGTTATCCTTGCCTGACTCCTTAGAGCTTATAAAGAATCTTGCATTATTCTCATCAAAGCTTGCATTAACGCCAGCTTCCTTTAACTTAGATACAAACTGGTTAACATTCATATCTGATGTTATATCAATACTCTTGGTTCCAGAAGCAGTCTTAAAACTTATAGAACCATCTGTTGTTCCAACTATGTCTGATACCTTAGTATCACCTGTAATCTTGCTTCCATCAGCAGCTTTAATCTGTCCACCTGTAAGATATCCTGTTGACGCCAGCTGCTTAACCTTAAGTCTCTGTGTACCATTAACAGCAGATGAACTTGCTGTTACCTTGGCATACTTATCATTAGACACACTTGATGTCTTCAGATTATAACTTGTAGAAAATCTTGCACTTGAAAGCTTTCCACTATAAAAGCCATAAATACTTGTATTCATGGTCTTCCACTTTTCCTGCTTCCATGAAAGCTTAGTCTGAGCTTTAACAAGATTATCCTTCTTTAACTTATACGATGATACGAGTGCTGAAACAAGTGATTCTGTATCCATACCCGATACCATACCAGATAGCCTTATTGCCATAGCTTATCTCCTCTCATCAACCATGATACCTGCAAGCTCCCATGCCTTGGCAAGCATCTCAAGAGCTTTCTCTGAAGGTATCTCTTTAATAACTTCGTCTGTATCTTTATCTTTAATCTTAATCGTGATTCTGTTAGTTGGTTCGTTGTAGCCGAATTCAGCGATTGTGTTGTTGTTAAGAACCTTCCTTATATCCTTAACATCAGCCATAGATTCAGCCTGCTTCTTTGCCTTGTCATTGTCATTAGCGTTGCTGCCATTCTTCTCACTGTCTGCTGCCTGTCCTACAGAAACTGCTACATTAGATGCTGCTGACTTCGCTGAATCAACAACAACCTCATTGCTCTTATCTGTAACTGATGTAACACTGCTTACCTGTGATACCGGCTTAGTAGCCTGTAAATTCTGGCTCTGGTAGCTTGACGCTGCCGCTACTCCATTAACTTCCATTCCCATGATACAATTCCACCTCCGTGTGAAAACAAAACTTTATCCTGTAGTTACATTCATGTTGTACTGCATATATCGGAAAATGTTAAGTAAAATTTAACCCTTTGGACAAAAATATACACAAATAAAACAAATCATTTCTTAAATAACTGGTTAAGAGACTTCACATCAACCGAACTTGCTGCTTCCTTATTAGAATCAAGTATCTGTGCATACACTTCCTTACGATATATAGGCACTGACTTAGGAGCTGATATGCCAAGCTTTACCTGATCGCCCTTGATTTCGATTATTGTAATCTCAATATCATCGTTAATAATGATTGCTTCGTCTTTCTTTCTTGATAATGCGAGCATATTAGTTCTCCTCCTTCTTTAGAATATCGTATATAGGATATCTTACCTGATATTCAGAATTATCTGCTATAAGCTGTATTCCTTTCATTGTATCAAAATCAACGATGATAGGAGCTTTAAGATTAATTGTCATCTTAGTAATATCCTGTGGTACCGTGAGCGCACAGTACACTCTGATATTATCATCCTGTATATCATCTCCGAGAGACTTAAGAAGTTCATCCTCAACAACAGGATCATATGTCTCATACACGAATTCCGGCTTCATGACAGGAAGTGCAAGTGTTGGCTCATCAATCGCCTGAAGCCATATAATTGATATATTCTCTTCTTTCTCTGCATCATACACAAGTGTATACTTCTTCCAGTCCTCAAATCCAATGATTCCCTTGTCAAATGTAATGATTTTATCCTCACTAACCTCAATTTCACCAAACCATTTAGTCTGTACTTTCATGTCAAACCTCCAAATCTTAATTCTATCCTTATTTCTTCATAAGCTTTGCATACTGCTTATGCTGGCTACCCAAGGAAATCAAGCAATGTCTGCTGAACAACCTTGCTCGCTGCTGATAATGCTGCCTGATATACAAGCTGTGCTGATGTATATGTAACAACAATCTCTTCCAGATCAATGTCTTCATTCTGAGACTTAAGATCAGTGAAATTAGTCTTCTGTTCTGTAAGTCGTGTCTTCGTAAGATCCAGTCTTATCTGTCTGTTTCCTACATCAGCCTTCGCATTAGATACCTGCTCCTGATAGCCCTGCATCTGTCCGATTCCTGCTTCAAAAGTATCTTTCATCTTAGATTTTGCAAAATCTCTCTGCTTTGTAAGACCTTCCTTAATCTCGCTTAACTTCTTCTGTGAAGCCTCATCGCTGTACTGTCCTTCCTTCTGCATAGACTCAATCTTTGATATCTGGTCATTAATATCAAGGACATTCTGTACCGCATTGACAAGGTCATCAACATTTCTTCCAAGATATATATTGAAAGCTTCATCGGCTTCCGTATTAACCTTAATCTTCTGTGAGAAATTAATGATATATTCAATATCCTCCCTCTGCTTGTTGTACTCAATTCCTGTATTATTATCAACACAGTTAAAATACATTGTCGGGTCAATGTCACCCTTTATAAAATTGCTCTTCTCGTATGTAACTGAAAATGCATTATCAGCATACACTGACTTGTATACATTCTCACCAAGAAGAAGCTCGCCTGTTGTTGAGTTAATTGCGATTTCATTCTCGCCCGGAACATAATTAGGTTCTGTTGTTGTAACAACATTTACAGCAGTATCAGCTGTATTACCGTCTGCATCAGTTACCGTAACAGTAAGTCCTCCATCTACAGTAACACTCCCATCATCAGCAATAGTTATATTGGCAGAATTATTATCTCCCATGCTCATTGAAAATGTTTTTCCGTTAATCTCGTCATATGCAAGCTGGATTCTGTGTACATCTGTTATATTAGGTGTGATTATATTTCCGTTAGCGTCTGTCTTTACATTAAGATTGATAATATCGTCATTAGTATATGCATTAGTGTATGCTGTCTTATTAGATAAATCCTCCCTTGTAAAGTTCTGTGTAATTGTATAATCAACATCTTTAGCAGTTTCATCTGACTGATATGTCAGAGGCTTATCTGTAGCATGTCCTGTAAATACATATCTTCCGGCATAATCAACATTCCCCTGCTCATAATAAGCTTCCACCAGCTTGTTAAGACTTTCAGCAAGAGTGTTACGCTCAGATTCTGAATATGAATCCGTAGAGCCCTGCACACAGTAATTATACAGATCCTGTATAATCTTGTTGCTTTCGTCTAATGCATCATGAGTTACGCTTAACCATGATGATGCATCAGGAATATTCTTTCCAAGATACTGTGTTACCTCATCAAGACTTGAACGCAGTCTCAATGCCCTGATGGCTATAATAGGGTCATCAGAAGGCTTATTAATCTTTTTCTGTGTTGAGAGCTGTGTACTTAAATCATTAAGCTGGCTCTTATTTCCCTGAATATTGGATATTGAGCTGTTTACCATCATCTGGTTAGTAATACGCATATTGTGCCTCCTTATATCGCGAATCAAAAACCGCCCCTATTGTGAGGAGAAGAATTCTTTTACTATTTTATACACCTGTATTATTAATAAGTCTGTCATATAACTGATTCATGACAGTCATCATCTTCGAACTTAAATTATATGCCTGCTGGAACTTTACAAGATCCATGGCTTCTTCATCTGTATCAACACCCATTACAGATAATCTCTGATTCTGTATAGTTGTCTTAAGATTGTTGTAATTCTTTGTAAAATTAATTGCCTTACTTGCATCTATTGACATATCACTGACAATACTTTCGAGGAAATATGTTCCCGTACCTCCGTCATATATCTTAGCATCTTTAGAATTGATAAGGTCTACAATCAGGCTTGTATTGGCTTCTCCATCGCTTTCCTTGTACTTGGTAGCAAGAAGGTCCGCGTTATCAATAAGATCCTGATTAACTGTTACACTTGACGCTGTAAGAGCCTTGCTTCCATCTGACATTACAAAAAGTGGAATTCCGCTTGCCGATCCATCTGATGTAACACCCTTTGTAAGAATCTCATTGATTGATGATACAAATGTCTGTATAAACTGGTTAAGCTGTGCCTGATAATAAGGAACTCCCTTATAATTAGTATTGCTGTCCACCTTACTTACTGTATCAGTAAGGATATTACCCTCTGCATCTGTCTTATATGTTTCATTGCCATCATCGTCAGTTGTTGTGGCATATTTTTCAATCTCACCATTACATCCGTCTCTTATATCAATAAGTCCCTTTAACTCTCCGCCTAATGAAGTGCTGTATATGTTAAATGACTGTCCGGTCTCCCACTGTATGTCATACAGACCTGCCGCATCTGATACATTTCTTGGCTCATCTCTTGAAACAGTCTGAAGAGTATGGTAATTATAGCCATTAACAAGCGAATTACCATTAATTGTAATCTGAAGGTCTGTAAGATTATTTCCAATATCTGACTCACTTACTGATATATTAACCAGCTTGGAAAGATCATCAATTAAAGCATTTCTCTGATCCTTAAGATCGTTGGCATTGCCATAATTAGCCTGAATCTGGTTAATCTGCTTATTAAGAGAAGAAATGCTCTGTGCCAGAGAATTAATCTGGTTAACAGTATCTTTAATCTCATTATTAGCGTCTATCTGAACATTCCTTAAATTAGTAGCCAGAGTATTAAAATAATCTGTCATGCTCTTTGCATTATTGATAAGCTGGTTCTTTGCGGATGTATCAGCCGGCGTAAGATCAAGCTGGTTAAGTGCTGCAAAGAAATTCTCATACTCAGTTGAATATCCCTTAAGTGTGAACTCATTGAGATAATTCTGTATCTGTGACATGTATGTATCCTTAACATTGTACTGTCCATAATTAGTATAATTATTTCTGTACTTCTCATCATAGTAAGAATCTCTCGTCTGATTAATTGCATCAACGATAACTCCTGCTCCAAGTGTTCCATATTTAGCATATGAACGTAATGCCTCACCAGCCTTAATTGAAGCTGTTTCTTTCGTATATGACTGGTTATTGATATTAGCAAGATTATGTGATGTAACATTTATAGAGGTCTGCGCCGCCTGCAATCCTGTATATGCAATTGTTAATCCAAAAAATGTTGATGCCATATTATCCTCCTGTATTAATCAGCATTTATATACGTCCAAGTGAAGTAACGAGATGTTCCAGCATTTCGCTTACTACATTAACATATCTCGATGCTGCATTATATGCCTGCTGATACTTTATCATCTTCTCTAACTCTTCATCAGAGGATACACCCTCTGACTGTAGTCTCTGGTTATCATAACCATCAACCATCGTTGTCTGGTTACCTACATAATTATAAAGTGCCTTACCCATAGTGGCATATTCACCAATATAATTATTGTAGAATGACATGTAATCCGACTTCGCATACATGTCCGGGTTAAGGGAAGCGAATTTCTCATCCCATATATCCACGAGTTCCTTGGCTCTGTCAAAATCTTCCTTACCCTGTACAGTAGAAAGTGGAATCTTTCCTACATTCTGTGCTGCTTCAGGATTAATCTTCAGATTGCCAAGCTTATATAATGATTCATAATCTGTCTCGTTAAGATTGTTTCTAAGATAGATTGTCTCTCCGTTATCACCTGTAGTCTTAATATATCTGTCTGTTCCAATTCTTGAAAACAGTTCTGTACCAACAGTCTTATCGTCATCCATACCGTATCCAGTCTTGTCCATGTCAAGCATAAGATACTCATATGAATCAACCGGAACCGCTGCTCCGCCTGCACTCTCGTATAATTTCTCACCAGATGCATAGCTGTAAGTACCATCACCGTTATCAGTTCCGGTAACCTCTCTTCCGTATCTGTCATAAAGAACCGGCTGATCAACTGAATTATATATGTATGTATCTGCCTGAATCTCACTTCCATCTGCATTAAGATAAGGATTAGTCCTTGTCTCAGTTTTCTCCGGACACAAGATTCCGTTGATTCTTTCAACAATTCCATTAACAAGCTTATCGAATCCCGCCATAGCGCTAAGAATTGCTGAAGGCTCTACATATGTATTGTAGTATTCCTGCTGCTTTGCATATTCATTATAGGCCTGCTGATATGCTGTACGGCCTTCCTCAGTACTCATGTCATAATCATTGCTGTCAGGCGCAACCGGAACCACTGTATAATCTACAACCATATTGCCTCTTGCAATAATAAGTCCCTTAAGCTGTCCCTTATCTGTATCATCAGCATTAGATGCCAGCTTACCATCTTCATAAACATCTCTTTCATACGATGGCCATGTGGGAATAACAAGTGTTGTTCCCTCGACAACTCTTGTACTCATAGCTGTAAGTTCGCCTGATGTTACAAGAGGAACTCCGGCTGCATTAATAATAGTTTCCTTATTCTCTGATTCATAATAAGTAATATCTATATATTTGCTGAGTTCATCTATTGCCGCATCTCTCTGGTCTCTTAAATCATTAGCTTTCTCGATACCCGGTGCTTCCACCTTGGCAATACTCTTATTAAGCTTATATATCTGGCCTGCAAGATCATTAATCTTATTAACCATATAACTAACCTGTGTATTAAGAGTTGTCTGGTAATCCCTGAGCCCCTTATACACATTTTCTGATTTCTCTATAAATGCAGTCGCATTCTGGATAAGCGATGACCTTGCAACTGTACTTGTCGGATTCTTGGCAAGTTCATTAATTGAATCATACAGATTGGTAAGATATGACTCATAAGTTACACCCTGCATCTCACCAAACTGATCTTCTATCTCCTGAACAGCATTATACTGGCTTTCATAGAATCCGAGTCTTGAATTTTCATTCCTGTATGCCAGGTCAATATACTGATCTCTTATTCTTCTTACCTCAGATATTGCAACACCAAGTCCATAGCTTGCATAACTTACTTTGTCCTTGCTGTTGACATTGACATATGTAGTATCAGAGAAAGTAACCTGCTGTCTTGTATATCCGGTTGTGTTAATATTAGACAGATTGTGTGCTGTTGTGTTGAGTGCTGTCTGAGCTGTTTTCAAACCGCTTGCTCCAACAAACAATCCTGCCATTCCATTAGCCATAAGGTCACCTCTTTCTTACTTAATTCATAATCTTATATGTATATCGTCATTTTTTTAAAACAAAACACCCCAGAGACTAAAAAAGCCACATTTCCTTAGTAAAAATGTGGCTTTCAATCCAACACGGACAACCCCATCTCACAATAAATCATCCGTGATATTATTCATATTGTCTTATATCCGTGGCATCCTGATATGCCATCAGAATATTACTGCCTGGCATCAAAGCTTGTGCTTCCCATGCCACCTGTCTCCTCATACGCTCCCTTTCCATAGTTAGCCGTCTGTGGAGCCATACTTGCATTCTTCGCAAGATTAATCTCAAAATCAATCATATCCATTGATTCCTTAAGCAGCAGCCTGTTATTATCATTAACCTGCGTAAGCTGGTTTACAGTTTTCTTAAGACTCAGATACGACTGTTCTAAAGCATCATGCTCTGCCTGCTTCTTTTCTAACAGTCTTACTATCTGACTCACCTTAACCTCTGCTGCTGACAGATGCAGAATCTTACATATATCTGCAACACATGACTGTCTCTCCATCTCCAGTCTGTTAAGAATATCAATAAGCTTCTGCTCCTTACCAAATATCTCCTGAAGCTGTCCGACATCTCCCTTAACAATAGCAGTAGTCTTATAATTAGACAAGTCCAAAAGCTCAGTATACTGTCTGTTCTCATCATTCATTATATTAATCAAAGAATCTATCAAACTTGCCATCTAATAAAACCCCACTAAAATGTTAATGTTGAAATGTTGTTCAGAATCTTATCTGCAACAGCTTCTGAACTGATGTTGTAAGTTCCTGCTGCCATACGTGCCTTAATATCAGCAATCTTATCTTCTCGAACATCAGAAGCCTTACTTACTGCTGTCCTGGCTGTCTGATATGTCCTGGCTGTGTCAGAAATCTCAAACTTGTCACTAACCGATGATGTCTTAGCTGCTGTCTTAGCTTTAGAAATCTGGCTGGTCTGATATATCTGATTAACAGCATTATAAGCATCTATGCGCATATTAACCGCCTCACTTTCCATTAATTAAAGCAGATACTCTCTTGCTTCATGTGTAAGATATCGGACAGTTTCCGCAAATACTTTATACCCGTTTTGAAAAAAGCTTATTATTTATCAAGAAATCTCATCCTTGCCTTTTCTCTTCTCTCTCTTATCTTATCAGTATCAACTGTTGAATATCTGCTTCCGTACATGCTTCCCAGTCTGTTAGCTAAATCGTTCTTACATCTCTCACAATATCTTCCGGTTCTTATGGTAGCTCCGCATACTTCGCATGCAATACCAATAGGTGAATCATCACTGAACGATAATCTTTCTTCTCTTATCCACTGTTCAATCTGTCTTGTACTGACATCGCACTTCTCAGATATTTCTCTCATATCAGCCCTTGGATTATCCTCTATATAATCTTTAACCTCCTGAAACTTTTCTTCAAGCTTTCTCATGCATTCAGGACAAAGTCTGTACACACCACCTATATAATTATATAATCTTCCACAGTTCTTACAATTCTTAACTTCCATAGCTTCTCCTTGTTAATCCTCTTTATCAATCTCGTTAACAGGTCCAGTTACTAAAGCAGCTCATACTTTAAAATCCGTCTCCCACACACAGACTTATACCATATACCTGCGACACTCCTGCGTCTTTAAGTACTGCTGCACATGCATCAAATGTTGCTCCTGTTGTATATATGTCGTCCACAATTAATACTTTTCTATATCTTACAACTTTTTCTCTTACTTGAAAAGCATTTTGCAGATTTTTAATTCTTTCCCGATTACTTAGCTCCTTCATGGGCTGAGTCTTAACAATCCTCACGAGATATTCCTCATCTACCGGAATCTGCATAGCTCTTCCAAGTGCCTGCGCAATAAGCCCAGCCTGGTTAAACCCACGCTCCTTATATTTCGAAATATGAATCGGAACAGGAATTATCACATCCGGCGACCACATGCGTATCATCCTGCCACATCTGTCCTCCATCTGCTTCGCATATATTCCTGCATATTCCTGCTTGTTATAATATTTAAATCTGTATATTGATTCCTTGACATTCTTAGAATATTCATACAACGCACATGCCTGATCATATACATGCTTCTGTCTGCTGCAGTCACTGCAGTATTCTGTTTCTTCATTTTTCACTGGCTTACCACATTTTAAACAGGCAGGCTCGCTTACATAATTTATATTATGCATGCAGCTTCCACATATATCTGCCCTTATCCCTCCAACAAAAGGTGCCGGCTTTCCACACATAGGACACACTGGCGGAAGTACCGCATTAACTGCCTCCATTAATACCTTCTTATAATCCATAATCCCCCATTATTATCATCATTATCACATATAAACATATCAATTATCATTGTCCGAAATCTTCAATATGTCTGATTTCTTCAATCCTGTCTGTGAGTGAAGAATATCGTTTTGACTCTGATACATTGTCAGCCATAAGCCTGAATATCTCCTCTTCCCCAACGAGGCACACACATTTTCTTGCTCTTGTAACTGCCGTATACAGAATATTCCTGTTCATCAGCATTCTTGGTCCCTGCGACATCGGAATAATAACCGCCGGGTACTCACTTCCCTGTGATTTGTGAACCGTAATCGCATACGCAAGTTCAAGCTCATCAAGCTGTGAAAATTCATAAGTAACAAATCTGCCATCTTCGAATTTCACAGTTACATTCTCATCAAATGTGCTTATTCTCTCTATAACTCCGGTATCCCCGTTAAAAGCGCCGGTTCCCTGTTCTGTTGGAATACCGTATCTGCTTCGTTTTTCCCATGCAAGCTGATAGTCATTCTTAATCTGCATAACCTTATCACCTTCACGGAAAGTAACATCACCCACCTGTCTTTCCTGCTTGATAGCATCAGCCGGATTAAGAAAATCCTGCATAATCTTATTAAGACGTTCCACCCCGACATTGGATTTTCGCGATGGAGTAAGAATCTGAAGGTCATACACATCAGCACCCACATAGTCCGGAAGTTTGTCCTTAATAAGCGTTTTCATCGCATTTATAATATTGTCTGCACCGTTTCTGTGAACAAAGAGAAAATCCTTGCTGTACTTGTTAAGTACAACCTCCTCACCCCTGTTTATCTTATGGGCATTAATAATAATCTCACTCTGTGCCGCCTGTCTGAATATTCTCTCCAGCTTAACAACCGGAAAACAGCCGGATTCTATGATGTCTTTAAGCACATTTCCCGGACCGACACTTGGAAGCTGGTCCACATCACCTACAAGAATCAGTTTCGTTCCAATCGAAACAGCTTTAAGGAGTGAATTCATAATACTTATATCTACCATCGACATCTCATCAACGATAATAACATCAGCCTCGAGCGGATTATCTTCATTTCTCTCAAAGAACATAGACAGACCTGCTACCGACTTTCTGTCACCATCCGGCACACCGCCGCTTATCTCTAACATTCTGTGGATTGTCTGTGCTTCATAACCGCACGCCTCAGTCATTCTCTTGGCTGCACGTCCCGTAGGCGCTGCCAGCCTGATTTCCAGACCTTCCAGCTCAAAATATTTGATTATTGTATTA
>ULTZ01007307.1_pt1 | contig 16973 bp, 14 predicted proteins | sample 1957981 | NCBI WGS metagenome assembly ULTZ01 (sample SAMEA4835745, study PRJEB28245) | human gut metagenome | biome: gut microbiome; material: fecal sample | place: Denmark | collected 2008
TCGGCAATTTCGTTGTCTTCGGGCGCTTCGAGTACGGCAAAAATGCCGTTAGAGACAGATCTTTCGCTGCCGTCGCTGCAGTGGTTGCGTATGCCCAATGCTTGTGTGTACAGCGTTGACGAGCCGCCACCATCTATATTCACAGCCTCATAAGCGCCGGCATAGCGCATCACATCGCCGAGTGCCGGGATAGATATGCCTGCACTGGCGCTGGTGCGGCCGTCAACCACCATCATTATGACCTGCTTGCGGTCTTTGGTGTAGCCCAGACATGTGCGCGGATGGCGTGCCGCATCTTCTATGGTGATGGTCTCACCCAGGCCTACATTCTTGCTGCTGCCGGAAATGACGGTGCGTGGATACAAGCGCTGACCGCCCTCATCGAGGATGATGTTGTCGAGGGTGATGACATCGCCCGGTTTGAGGCCTTTGACAAAATCGGCAGCACCGGTATTGCCCTGCGATGTACCGCCACGGCCGTGGAGCACGAAACCGTCAGCCGGAATAGGGGTGTCGCCATCGGTGTTTGCCTCGGAGGTTACAACGATTGTGAATTTTCCACCGGCAATGAAAGTCTCGCCGTCCGCAAGTTTGGCTGTGACCTCGTAGCAATTGCCGGCGTGGTCGTTTTGGTTGGTGCTACCCCAGAAGCGCGAGGTGTACAGCGTCAGGCCGTCAGCGACGCTGGCCGGGTCATTGATGCCCTTAAAAGACGTGGTCTTGTCGCCACACTCGGCCGTCCCTGTGTAGTAATTGACATACTGCACGTGTGGCAACCCGTCGTTGTCATATATAAATTGGCATCCGCCATTGAATGTCAGGAAAGGCTCGTTCTCGACCACAAAAGAATGCGTGGGCGTACCCACCTTGGAAGTGCCGTTGGTGGCCGTGCCGCTTGTCCAATAGAAGTCGCCGTTGGTGCCGGCAAAGTACAGCAATCCGTCCTTCGATTTGGTTTGGGCCATTACGGAGGTGCGGGATGTCCCGGCCACCTTGTCGGTGCCGCTCACGGCGCGTATGGTGACGTTGGGCGTAGTGCGGTCTACCGTGAGATAAAACACATTGAGAGGGCTGGGGCCTTCGAGCCGCAGCTGCGTCTGAGTGGTGCCCGGGCCGACTTTGGCGTGGAACAGCGTATCCACGGTATAGTCCACGCCAAGCAGGCTTATATGACCCTGCTCGGCAAAAGCGGCCAGTGCAAAGGTCGCACCCAGTGCCAGTGTAAAGATTCGTTTCATACAGGTTTTCGGTGTTTCTGTGGGAAGGTTCGTTTGACTTGCCAATTTAGCATATTTTTTTGACATGTAGGACTTTTTGGCCATTAACAAAATGTTAAATAACGCAAAGGCGCGCTCTATCGGCTTTTACGACAGGGCGCGCACTATGCTGAATCGGCTTCAGCCGCTATAGTTGCAGTATAGACGATGAATTGTCGGCGTTGTTGAGGCTTCGGCGGCCGCTGCGGAAGATGCTGCCGAAGTCGGCGGTATAGCTTGCAGTCACTACCACCATATTGGCGTTGTCCTTGATATATCGGTCGGTATAAGACGGCGCTGTCGTCGAGATGTTCCATTGCGGATACTCGGTGCCGCGAGCAAACATGTACCACCATCCGGCTTGTATCATCCAGTGCTTGTCGGGGCGGAAGGTTACGGACAGGCCGTCGCCGTTTTCTTCCTTGCCTATATATGGTCCGTGTAGGTTTTTGCACGGTATTTTGCGCCAATAGGTGATGGTTCACGGGCCGCGATTCCACCAAAAACTGCCGTAGGCGTAGAATGTCGTCAGATTTTTGTTCCACGTCGTGCCCTGCGTATGAGTCCAGTCGACATCGAGACGCACGTTGCCGCCGAATCCGGCTATGCCGCTGAGTTTCATTTGCAGCGAGGCGCCGGCGCCCTCGTTTGTATGGTAATTGACTGTTTGGCTCAGGAATTTCTTGTCGCCGAGGTAGAGGTATTCATTGGTCCTCGGATTATTGGCGTTGCTGTAATACGCAGTCAGCGAGGCAAAGAATTTCTTGTGCGAGAATGAGGCCATCAGTCGGTAGTTGAAGTACTCAGCCACCTTGAGGTTGGGGTTGCCGTTATCTATCAGATAGGGCGTGGTCTGCTGCTTGTAGTCGGTGAGTGCGGACAGGCCGGGGATACTCGGCGAATAATTGAAGTTGGCCTGCAGACTCCATTCGTTGCTAATATCCCAGTTGATATTGACGTTGCTGAGGTTGCGTACAAAGTCGCGTTTGTTCTCGCCGTTTTCCATCCGGAAGATTTTGACGCCGGAGGCCAGCCAAAAATTGAATTTATCGATGGTAAAGCTATAATTGACATACCCGTAGTTGTTGTTCTCGGTCAGTATGGGGCGATAATCGGTGCCGATGTACTTGTTGCGGCTGTGCGACAGCGTATTCTGAAATCCGGCGCCCAATTCGGAGGCATTGCCGAAGCGGTGCCGATAGGCAATTTCGGTGATGAGCGAGCGGCGCGTATTGTCGATTTCGACATCGTACACCTGTGGATTGACCGGGTCTATATAATATGTGTTCGTGCGGTTGTAGTCCTCGAAGCGGAGCGTGCCCACGGCCTGCACTTCAAGGCTGTTGGCATCGTCAAAATCCTTCTTGAAGAACAAGTCGAGCGACGGGGTGGTGTATTTGCTTGCGGACTTGCTTGTGCTTTCGTAATCACCGGCATACGAGTCTTTGTTGTCAGCGATATAACGACGCCCGTTTGGATTGATGCCTCCGGAGAGTTTGGCCGAAAACAATGTCTTGCTGTCGGGTCGGTATGTATACCCTAATTGCAATTGGTTGATTACGTAATTGAACGGATTACGGTCGTGCGTCTCGAGGTCTACGCGGAAGTCGTCTCCCACGTAGGATTGGGTCGTATTGTCATAGACGCGTTGGTAGTTGCGCCACGAGTTGTAGAAGTATAACTTGAATTGCGATGGTCCTTGGTGATACGTGGCATTGACATAATCGTCTACAAAGGCGGTGGCGGTGGCGGTGCGTGCCCACAGCTCGATGCTTCCGCCGTCGTCGCGTTGTTTGAGCGTAATCTGCAGCAGCCCTTTGTACCCCTTGTCTGCATAACGTGCCGGGGTGATACGCGAGTACTCGACACGTTCGATGTCCTTGGCTTTAAGCGCATTGATGTCGCTCATGGCCGAGGGTACGCCGTCAATGAGTATCATGGGCGATCCGCCGTCGACGCTCAGCAAGCGGTTGATAGGGTCGGCTGTAAGGCCCGGCAGAGGAAGTTTTTGGAACAACTCGACGGAGGATGCGGAGGCCGAGGCTTCTTGCGCGGACGGGTAGACTATGGTGCGACCGTTGCGCATCGTGGCGGCAGCGGCTGTGACGGTTACTGCCTCAAGGGTCTTGATGTCCGGCAGATAAATCTTCAAATCCTTGATGTCGTGGCCTCCATCGGGTATCACGATTTCGGCCTGCCCGTATCCGACAGCGGAGACACTGAGTGTCGCAGCTTTTCGGTCCGAGGTATTGATGGTAAAGGCTCCGTTGACGTCGCCGGCGGCTTTGATTGCCGTCGCGGCATCGGATTTCAACTCGCAAACGGCGCCCACGATGGCTGTGGAATCGTTCTCGGACAATACTAAGCCGCTGATTTGACGCGCTTGCGCCAGGGTAGGCACAAATAGTGCCACGGCAAGCAGTTTGATGGTTCGATTGTTCATGTGTCTTTTCTTTTTCGGGGGCTGTTCTATTTACGCCCTATAGTCTTTTACCTATAAGACGCAAAAAGAATCGTAACGTGACGGCGCTATGGTCAAATTCACGTTTTTTTTATGTTTTTTTAAGATTTCTGATACTCCGATGGAGACATTCCGGTGAGATGCTTGAAGTATTTGCCGAAGGCGGACTGGTTAGTGAAGTTTAGTGCATAAGCCACCTGCTGGATGTTCTTGCCGGAAAACTTGATGAGGTTCTTGGCTTCGAGTACCACAAATTCGTTGATCCAATCGGCGGCCGAGCGGCCCGTAGCGTCCCTGATAATCATTGAGAGGTACTTGGGTGATATGTACAGCTGCTTGGCGTAATAAGACACATCGCGATGGCGCATATAGTCGTTGTGTACCAGATGCATAAAATCGCGTACATATGCCAGGCGGCGGTTGACGGGCTGCTCGATTTGCATTTCTATGCGGTTGAGGCGCGAGAAGTTGAATTCGAGTAGCTGGTAGACGCACGACGACACCAGCGAGCGAGCGGTGTTGCGCGAATACACACTGTCGGCGTTGCAGGCGGCGATGAGCCCGAACAACTCGAGGAAGCGCGTAAACAGCGTAGTCTCGTCCGGTGTCAGCGTGGTCACCGGGGTGTGCCGCTGGAACAGTGATCGGATATTGATGGCATTGAGGTCGATATTGACATCGGACAGGAAGTCGGAAGAAAGAAACAACACGTAGGCATCTATGGACGAGTAGTCAAGATCAAAAATCCGGAAGAGCATCTTCGGATTGATGACTACCAGGGTGTTGTCCTGCGCGTGATATTCCTGGAAATTGATTTCGAGGCGCAGGCTGCCGTGGTGACACATTACAAAGACCATGCCGTCGAGACGTAAAGGATGCTCGAGAGTGGCTATGGGCTTCATTCCCGGCTCGAGGCGCCAGCACAAGTATTTGTCCGTCATGCGCGAAAAGTGCGGCGTATATGCCTCCACACGCGCGATGTCTTCGATGCGTAGTATCTGTTCGGTTTCCATGTGTTCAGTATTTCATAATCACAAATCCGGCGTCAAAATTACCCCACATCACGGGGTGTTGCTTGTTCCGCGAATCGCGGCGCACGGCTCCGCTGACGTATCGAAAGAGCTCGCGCGCTGTGATATTCCGGTCGCTGTCGGCATCGGCATTGCCGCGCATTCCGCGCAGCAGGTGATAGGTGAACAGCGATTGGGACATGCCCTGCACTTCCAGAGAGTACTCGTTGGTGCGCGATGACATAAAGAGTATGGTATTGGGGTCTCCGATATTGTGGCGCACCTTGCGCGACGAGGAGGTGGTGTTGCGCGACGACCCCGAGTGGCACGAGTCGATGATGATGACTTTGCGCGTCGCCGGCGAGCGCTTCATCAGTCGTGCCAAGACCTTGTAGGATAGTATGGAATTCTCGCTGTCGTCCTCGGTGTCGTAAGCCACCACTCCGCCGCCCACGCCGTGTCCGGAGAAGAAGAATATCAGCGAATCATCGGCCTTGGCCTTGGCAAAATGGCTTCCGATGACATCGATGAGGTTGGCCCGCGTGGCTTTTGAACCGGTCACCAGCGCGACATGCAGGTCGGGATACGACTTGCACATTTGAGCAAATGCCCGGGCATCGTCCTCCGATACGGTCAGCGACGTGACATATTTATAATTATTGATACCGACGGCGACAATGTACGTGGACGCACGTGAGACCGTCACGCACAACACCGTCAAAGTCAACAGGCACAAGCGGCGGACAGCGGAAGTATTGATTTTCATAATCTTGGGTGAGAAGTATGGGAATAATGGGAATTATGAGAACAATGGGAGTGATGTAGGGTCGGCAGTCTCCGGGGGCTCTGGGGCTGCTGTGGTTGTTCGGCGATTATTCTCTGAACTTGGCTTTGCAGAACGGGCATTGTCCTTGTTTGACAAGAACTTCGTAGGGCTTGGCAGCACCCATAAAGTTGTGGCAGCACGGGCAGCTGTAATCAACCTGAAAACGTCGGTTGAGGTCGAATTGCTCCTCGGCCAGACGGTCACCCATAGGAATCATGCGTAATGTCAGGGCCGACCCCACGGCCATCAGTCCACCCATGCATACGCCCTTGACGGCGATGTCGGTCGTGAACATTCCGACCAGTCCCATCACCAGCGGCATACCTACGGCCATGGGCAATATGCGGTATACGGATGCATGGTTGCGGCGACGCGCTATTGTCAGGGTGTCATGGCGATATTTTTCGTAGACGGCTTCGAGGTGTTTGATGGACACGCTGCCGTCAGCGGCGACATCCGGGGTGGGCATCGAATCGGATGCGGGCATAGGCGCCGGCTTGGCGGCTGCGATGCCGGAAGGCTCGGGATTATGCTCAGCCGCAGGCTTTGCCGCGGATGCGGGTGCGAGGTTCAGCAGCTGCCTAAGCGTGGTCTGCAACGACCCAAGCATCAGCGGAGTGTCGGCATCGACGATGGCCGTCACCACCGGCAACCCGTTGACATACGTGCCGTTGGTACTGCCCAAGTCTTCTATGGACCACCGCCCGTCGGACATGGGTGTGGCCGAGAGATGACGCTTGCTCACCGACATATCGTCGATGGACACGGATTGCTGTCCCTGACGGCCTATAATAACGCTTTGAGATTGCATATATCTATTATAAATATCGATTATATGTTTGCTTTAATACATCTTTGCCCGGCGGGCGCAATATATTGCGCCCTTACAGTGACGCACTATTGTGATACGGCTTCGCCGTCCGGACGAGGCTGCACGCCCTCGACATCCGCAGCACTACGGCGCACCGGCGTGGTATACAGAGCCTTGAGCTTACGAAGGGCATCTTTGCTCACCGAAAGTGTCGCCGTATACGGGGATGCCAAGTCGCTCAGCACCAGACGCTGACGCAAGACGTTGATTTGGAACAGGTATGCGCTATTGATGATATAGCGCTTGCCAATGCGCACAAAGATGCTGTTTTTCTCGATAAGTACACCGGCTATGAGTTTCTCGAGATGTACCAGCGAGGTCAGCAGCGTGGCCGTCACCCCGTTGGAAAACACGACCTTCGTGTAATTGGCATCCGCCTCAAAATACATCACACGTTCCAGCCGTATGCGCGTCAGCTCGTCGCGTGTCGAAAAGAGCAAAATATTGTCCATAACGTCTAATTATATCTGCCTCGAAATCCTCGGCAGCCCTCGGAGCTTTCGGCAGCTTTCGGCAGCTTTCGGAGTTCTCGGAGCTTTCGGCAGCTTTCGGAGTTCTCGGCAGCTTTTATTGCACAAAAGTACTAACAATTTTCCTTTTCAGCCAAAAAATATCCGTTTTTTCTAATCATTAGCCCTTATCGCGCATCTCGCCGGCGTTCTATTTTGCATCCGTGCCGGGGAATACGCCGCCGCAAAGGTCGTAGAATCGATGGAACAGCGCCTTAAGTTTCTCGGTTACCTTCTCCTTCTTTGCCTCGCGATTGACTCCCGCCACCCCGAACAAGGGTATTGGCGGCAAAATATCGGCTATACCGGTGCCGGACTCACGGATTTCGCCGTCACGGAATGACTGCTGCAGAAATTCTATAGTTTTCTCGGGTTTGAGCTTCTCGGTGGCGATGAGTTCGGCGACTTCTTTATCAAGTTTTTCGCGGACGTATCTCGACCATTCATCGTTGACATCGGTGCCGGCCGAAGCATTGGACACGAATTGCATAATCAGATCTTCTTTGTCGCGGAGGTCGGGTGTGGCGGCTATAGATTTTTTGATATCGACTTCCAGCTCGGCATCGTGCTTCGGGTCGCCGTTCTTTTGTGCGACAAGGAACAGGATATAGTCTATATTGATTTCGACCGACTTGACGAGTTCCATCTCGAAGACGATGTCATCGTTGACGTCTACGGCATCCGAAGGCTTGGGCCGGTATTTTTCGTAGAGGTCAAGGTACAGACCTTGATAGTCTTTGTATTGGTCGTTAGTGAGGATTTCTTTGCCTTTGAATTGGTCGAAGCTTTGCAAAATGTTGCGTAGGCGCAGGATGGCACCCCACAGGCGTATGAATTCCTTTTCGGCTTTTTCGCCGAGGATGATGCTGCCAAGGGGGAAGTCGGTCAAAAGTTCGTCTTCCACCATTGGCCTATAGCCTTTCACGGCAGTGCCGTCCTTTTTCACATATCCGTTGTAATACTCGTCGAAAGTCTTGATGAGCACCAGTCCTCCGGCTTCTTTGTCGCCGAAAAGTTCGAGGGCGGCATTGGTGGCCGGTTCGAGGTTGCGGAAGCATACGATATTGCCGAAGCTCTTGATGCTGTTGAGTATACGGTTGGTGCGCGAATATGCCTGTATCAGTCCGTGCATGCGCAGGTTCTTGTCCACCCATAGGGTGTTGAGTGTCGTCGCGTCGAATCCGGTGAGGAACATATTGACCACGATGAGCAAGTCGATTTCGCGGTTTTTCATGCGCAGGGACACGTCTTTATAGTAGTTCTGGAATTTTTCGGCGGAGGTGTCGTAGCTTGTCCCGAACATTTCGTTGTAATCGGCGATACATTTTTCGAGGAAATCGCGGCTGGATTGGTCGAGGCCGTCGGTGTTCTCGGAGTTTTCATCGCCGCCGAAGTCTTCTTCGGCCTCATTGGCTGCATAGCTGTATATTGTCGCAATCTTCAATCTTCGGTTTGGCGGCAGCTCGGCCATTTGCCGCATAAGCTCGGTATAATATAGTTTGACAAAGGGTATTGATGCCACGGCGAACATCGAGTTGAAACCTTGCAACTTGGTCTTGACCTTGACTTCTTCGACCGTTGCTTTGGCCTTGGCCATCGCCCCGATGTTGGTGAGCTTGCTGAAGTCGTAGTATTGGGCGTTGCGCTTGGTCTTTTGGTCGAAGTGGTCGAGGATGTATTTGGTGATGAGCGAGATGCGCTCGGGCGCTTTCAGGATTTTGTCTTGGTCAATGGCGGGCACTGCTTCGTGTTCGATTTCGTCCTCGGGACGCAGGGTGCGGACATAGTCCACACGGAAGGGCAGCACATTGCCGTCACGAATGGCATCGACGATGGTGTAGCTGTGCAGTCTGTCGCCGAAAGTACCCTCGGTGGTGGTGTATTCGACATTGCGGATTGCGCCGGCATTATCCGGAAATATCGGTGTGCCGGTGAAGCCGAACATGTGGTATTTGGTGAATTTGCGGACAATGGCACGGTGCATATCGCCGAATTGCGAGCGATGACATTCGTCAAAAATCATCACGACATGCTGCGTGTAGATTTTATGCTTGGCATTGCGGGCTATGAAGTTGCTGAGTTTCTGTATGGTGGTGATGATAATGCGACAGTTTTCATCGTTCAGCTGACGAGTAAGTACGGCAGTGGAGCTGTTGGAGTTGGCCGCGCCTTTTTCGAAGCGGTCATATTCTTTCATCGTCTGATAGTCAAGGTCTTTGCGGTCGACGATAAAGAGTACCTTGTCAATTTCGTCCATACGCGAGGCCAGGCGTGCCGTCTTGAAGGACGTGAGCGTCTTGCCCGAGCCGGTGGTGTGCCAAATGTATCCGCCGCCTTCGCGTCGTCCCCAAGTCTTTTGGTTGGTGGAGGTGCGTATGCGCTGAATAATGGCCTCGGTGGCGGCTATCTGGTAGGGACGCATCACCATTAGCATATTTTCGGACGTAAATACGCAGTAGCGTGTCAGGACGTTGAGTAGCGTGTGTTTTGACAGGAATGTCTGCGTAAAGTCGACAAGGTCGCGTATAGGCTCGTTGTCAAGGCGTGCCCAGTAAGATGTGAATTCAAACGAATTGCTCGTCTGTTTTTTGCTGCCTTTGCCCTGCTGCCGGACGTGGCTGTCGCGCGTGGTGTTGCTGTAATATTTGGTGAGGGTGCCGTTGGATATCACGAAAATCTGCACAAATTCGAAGAGTCCGCACCCGGCCCAGAATGACTCGCGGTTGTAGCGTCGTATCTGATTGAAAGCTTCGCGGACTTCCACGCCACGGCGTTTTAGTTCGATATGTACCAGCGGCAGGCCGTTGACCAAGATGGTGACGTCATAGCGGTTTTCGTGGCTGCCGCCTTCGGGCACATATTGGTTGATGACTTGCAGGTGATTGTTATGGATGTTTTCTTTGTCTATCAGGTATATATTGTCAAATGAGCCGTCCTCGCGTTGCAGCACCTTCTTGTGGTCCTCCTGGATGGTGCGGGTCTTTTCGACAATGCCGTCATTGGGATTGCCGAGGTACTCGCGGAAGAATCCCTCCCATTCCCTGTCGGTGAAGCGGATGCCGTTCAAGCGCTCGATTTGCACTCGGAGATTGGCTATCAGGTCTTTTTCGCAAGTGATAGGCAGGTACTCGTAGGCTTGGGCTTGCAGGCGCTTGATAAAATCGGCCTCCATAGCGGCCTCGTTCTGGTACTGCGCGGCGCTGTAATAGCCGCCTTCGAACTCGGCGACTACCGTCGACTCGGGATTTTCGGAAATAAGGTCGTAGTTGCTCATGATTGCTCTGTCAAATATTTTTTTTAGTGGAAGGGTAGGGACTTTAGGGTCTTTAGGGACTTTAAGGACTTTAGGGACCTTATCTCCGGCTTCTCAGTGGCCGCGCTCTTTGCGGCGCAGGGCAGCCATGCGCTCCGAAAAGCCGCCATTCTTACGGAAGTCCTCGGATAGCCGCTCCAACTGCCTGTGCAGCAGATAGTCGGCCTGGTTCAACAATATTATCGCCATATTGGCGATGGTTTCGGGCGGACGGGTCTGTACCAGTCCCATGAAGTATGCTGCATCGCTATGCTCGCGGCCTATGCGGCGCATGGCCTCGTACTCGGCACTGCCCTCGGCCCATTGCGGATGGCCGTGGACCTTGAGGTAGTCTTCGTAGTCCTCGAGGAGTTCCTTGAGGCTGGCCTTGGCCACATTCACCAGCTTGATTTCGGTCTTTGCGGACGTCGCGGAGGCTGCGCACCCCTCGACGATATTTTGCTTGCCGCTACGGGCGGCCTGCACCATTTGGTCAACAGTGCGGTCGCCGCGCGTCAGAAAGTGCGAGCAGAAGTAGCACGTCATCTGATAGATTACATCTGCCTTCCGGTAGCTCAGCAGCTTCTTGTAGTTGCCCGAATTGGGCATAAGTTCGTTCATGCGGTCTTTTCTTTGAAAGTCAGCAATCGGTTGCGATAGTACTCGTATTGCTCTTTGACGGCGGCGATTTCGGCCGGCAGCCCATCGGACAAGTCGTTGACCAGTGTTTCGAAGCGGTCAAGAATTGCCACTATCTTCTCCTGCAACTCCAGTGGGGGGACGGGGATAGGATACTTTGCCAAACTATCACCCGATATTCTCGTCACTTTTGTTCCACTGACATTCATCCGCTTAAATGCAAGAAAGCGATCCGTTTGAAGAAGGTATGCAATATATCTTGGATTCTGATTATGCTTATAGACATAGGCGTCTCCGCTAATCGCTATTTCATCTTTACCAAGCCAAACAACAGCCTTGCCTACATCTTCGACGTTTTCGCTTGTCGTGGCAATGACAAGATCTCCTGTTTGTGCCTTGCGAAGTTTCTTAGCGAACTCCTCGCTGACAAACGACTTTGTTTCAGTGGCAAAAGTTCCATAATAGGTGTATATTTGCCCATAGTGGATACAGCCAACACCACTTTCGGTGAAATCCTTCTTTTGAAGGCCGTTACCTCGAATAAATGTTCCAACTTCGCCCATAGTTTTCCAATGAATTGGGTAACTATGCCCCCCCCCAGGTAGTTACGCAGCCTTCTTGCTCATCATCGGCCTCGCCGGCGCAGCCGGCGGGGTTGAAGGTGAGCAAAAGATTGCGATAATATTCATATTGCTCTTTGCGCGCTTGCAGCTCCGCTGCATACACATCGAAGCGGTCAAGAATCCTCACAATTTCTTCCTGCACCTCCAAAGGCGGAACAGGAATCGTGAACATAGAATACTTTGAAATCCAATATCGGGTGTGTTCGCCTGGGACAAAACCGATACACTGCATTGCATAATGAATGTATTTGAAATTTATTGAATCATCCTTCGGGCGCAGCATTTTCATTGCACTACTTTTGATCTTAAAAGGGAAATCTACCCAATGAAATGATGTTGTAAAATCGTCAAATATAATCACTGGATTGTCTTTGGATGCGTCAAAAACTCCTTTCTGCTCGTTTGTATAGCCCAAAATAAAACTTTGCCCAGCAGTTAATACTGGAATCGAATAACTGTCATCATATTCCGTCGACTTGACAATGTATTTTGTCGGCTGTTCATATTCGAGCACCTCTCCCAGCTTCTTATATTCCACGCCGTCGGGGCATAGGCGTTGTATTAGTTCTTGTAACTTGCTCATCGGTCAATCGGGTTGTTCGTAGTAGTATGAGTAATCAATGCCTTTCATAAACATTTCGCGGTCGTTGATCAGGGGCGTCAGGGCGGATTCGACCAAGCGCTTGACGTGGGCGCTGTCGGCAACGCTTTCGCGCATAGCGGCAAGGTATTCGTTCTTGTTGATGCGGCTCCAGTCCACGCAACGCCTGAGCGAGCGCTTCAACATCAGGTCAAGCCAAATGCGCGTGCTGCGGCCGTTGCCTTCCATAAAGGGATGGGCGATGTTCATCTCGACGTACTTGTCCATAATCTCATCGAAGGTCGTTTCCGCCATGCGTTCAATGACTTGCAATGTGTCGGGGAAGTGCATACAATTGGCGAAGGTAAATCCGCCTTTCGAGATATTCTTAGTCCTGACCTGCCCGGCAAAGTCGTACAGCCCGCCGAAGATGTACGCGTGTATCTGCTGCAAGCATTTCAGCGTCCCCGGCTCCATACTGCTCATCAAGCCGCTCTCGTATAACCCATACGCCTTTGTGTGGCTTTTTCGGTCAAGCGAATTATTGCCGTAATTAAGCCATTCCGGGACTTCCAGGTCGTTGAAAAAGCGTATGGATTTTTTGGATGTCTCGGCAGTCATAGCGTTTCGGCTTCAAGTTCGGCGATGATGGCGTCAATGTCGGCGCGTAACTCGTTCTCGTGTGCCACGATGCGGCGTATGCGCTCGTTCAGTTCGCGGATATCGGTCTTCGGCCGGGTGTCCTCGGCCTCGACGTAGCTGCTGACCGAGAGGTTGTAGCCGTTTTCGGCCACGACTTTATTATCGACCAAAGCCGAGAAGTGCTTCACCTGCTTATGCTCGGCGTATTCGGCCACAATGGCATCAATGTTTTCGGGCGACAGCTTATTCTTATTGCCCTCGTGTACAAAAAGTTGCGAGGCGTCGATGAACAAGGTCTTGTTCTCGAACTTCGATTTTTTGAGCACAATGATGCAGGTGGCTATGGAGACGCCGAAAAAGAGATTGGCCGGCAGCTGTATCACCGTATCCACGTAGTTGTTGTCTATGAGATACTTGCGTATCTTCTGCTCGGCGCCGCCACGGTACAGTACGCCCGGGAACTCGACAATAGCCGCCGTACCTGCCGTGGACAGCCATGCAAGCATGTGCATAGTGAAGGCCAAGTCGCTCTTGCTCTTGGGTGCAAGTACGCCCGCCGGCGCAAAACGCGGGTCGTTGATTAGTGTGGGGTTGTCCGAGCCTACCCATTTGGTCGAGTACGGAGGATTGGACACGATGGCATCAAAAGGCTCGTCATTCCAGTGATAAGGCTCGAGCAGCGTATCGCCGTTGCGTATATCAAAGTCCGAGTAGTTGATGTCGTGCAGGAACATATTGATACGGCACAGGTTGTAGGTGGTGATATTCTTCTCCTGACCGAAGAAACCTTTCTTGACATTGTTTTTGCCCAAAATCTTGGCGAATTTCAGCAGCAGAGACCCTGAACCGCATGCCGGGTCGTAGACCTTATTGACATATTCGCGGCCGTGGGTGACTATGCGCGCCAGCAGCTCCGACACCTCCTGCGGGGTGAAGAATTCGCCGCCACTCTTGCCGGCGTTGGAGGCGTACATCGTCATCAGGTACTCGTAGGCGTCGCCGAAGATGTCTATCTGATTTTCGCTGTACTCTCCTTTGAGGTCTATATTGCCTATATTATTCAGAATCTTGGCCAGTTGCTCGTTGCGCTTGTCCACGGTGCCGCCCAATTTATTGGAATTGACATCGATGTCCGCAAAAAGGCCTTTGAGGTCGTCCTCGCTCTCCGTGCCTATGGCCGAGGCTTCTATGGCCTTGAAAGCATTGTCGAGGGTTATATTGAGGTTCGGGTCATCCTTGGCGTGCTTGCGCACATTGCCGAACAGCTGCGAGGGCAGTATGAAAAAGCCCTTTTCGTGAACCAACTGCGCACGAGCAGCCTCGGCATCTGCGTCCGCAAACTCGGCATAGTCAAAATCCGTGACCCCGGCATCGGCCTGCAAGCGGTTGACGTAATTGGTGATATTTTCCGATATAAAACGATAAAAGAGGATGCCGAGGACATAACTCTTGAAGTCCCAGCCGTCGACCGAATTGCGCAGGTCTTCGGCTGTAGCCCAGATGGCTTTGAAGAGCTCTTGTTTTTGCTGTATGCTTGTAGCCATGTGATTAGGTGTTGTCTATAGTTTCTTTTAGGGGGAGACGAGCGCCCGGGATGGGTGGCGCGACGCTTGATTTCGTTTGAATTTACAAATTTACATAAAATTGTCGTCAGGGGATGGTGTTGTCGCCGAAAAATGATTAAATTTGTAGTCACCGAAGGCGCCTGATGCTCGGGGCTACGCCGCCGTCACGAAGGCTGTTCGTTTTGGGAATGCCTCTCATAGCAGCCGCCCGGCATAGCAGACGATATAATATGTTTTTCGAGGCACGTTTCACCACAAGAGAATGTATAGGAAAAAAGTGAGAGCCAAAACCTTGGGAGGTCTTGGCTCTCGGGTGATCCGCCTGGGGCTCGAACCCAGGACCCCAACATTAAAAGTGTTGTGCTCTTCCAACTGAGCTAGCGAATCTTGCCATGGAGGCATCGCCGTGAGCGATGTTGTTCCTCAAAAGCGTTGCAAAGGTACGATGTTTTTTTGGAACAGCAAAATTTTCGGCCAAATTTCACTGAAAAATTTTTTTGTGGTAAATTTGCGGGCGGATAAACAGACCATACAGGGCGACAGGCGCAGGTGTCGGCATGGCGTCGATGTGTGTGTCGTAGTGTCACGACATTCGACTGCGCATTGTATTTACGCTTATTTGTCAATGCAGTATTTACGTTTATTTGTCAATGCAATAAATTATGATTTTTGATAAGGACGACCCCGATTTTGGCGATATGCAGAATGTAAAGCGGCGCATGTTTGCGTTGCGCAACGGTGTAGTGGCCGAGGCGCTGCGGCGTGGCGGTTGCCCGTACCGTATAGTGTTTGGGCTGACGCTGCCGCAGTTGGACGAGGTGGCATCCGTGACGCCGCATACGGTGACGTTGGCGCAGATGTTGTGGGACAATGACAGCACTCGCGAGAGCCGTCTTTTGGCTCCTATGATATGTCCTCGTGAAGGCATGACTGTCGATCGTGCGCGCCGGTGGCTGGGCCAATGTCGCAGCACCGAGGATGTGGACATCTTGTGCCACCGCTTGTTGCGACATCTGCCGTGGGCTTCGATGCTGGTGGACGAGCTGTCCGGGCGCGAGGATGCCGATTTGATGCGCTATGCGGCGGTACGTCTGGCTTTTAACCTTGTGTACAAGGATGCCGCCATGGGGCTGCGAGTGGCTTTGGCCGAGGAGCGGCGCGAGTGTCCGCTCACGCGACATGTGGCGTCCATGCTGGCTGATGAAGCGCGTTTTGTGCTCAATCCCGGTGATTGAGTACAAAACGCTGCGGCGCCATGTGCAGGCTTGGGAATGTCTGCTCGTGGCGCCGCAGTGTATGCAGTGTGGCGGTCAGTTGGGGCGGCGATTGAGTTTTTCGCCTATCCAAAGGCCACCGATGACCAATGCGCATCCGATGATGCCGATGGCGGTGATAGGTTCGTTGACGATGAAATATGCCGCAATCATGGTGACCACGGCTTGCAGGTACATGTAATTGTTGGCGGTGACAGCGCCGAGGTGTCGTACGCACAGCGACCATAGCAGGTAGGCTACGGCCGAGCATCCTACGCTGAGGAACAGCAGGTTGGTAAGCACCATCGTGTCCGACAGCAGTTCTATAGGGTTGTTCAGTTGCGGTCCGAAGGCCAGGAAGGGCAGGGCGGTGATTACGCCGTAGAAGAAGGTCTTTCGCGTGATGAACCATACATCGTAATTGGCGCTGAGCCCTCGCAGGATGATGCTGTATACGGCCCAAGAGAATGCGGCGGCAATGCTGAGTAAGTCACCCAGGGGATTGAAGCCGACCTCGTTGTTGGATGACGAATTGAATATGACGCAGGCGGCGCCGATGAATGCCACGAAACTGCCCAATACCATGCCCCGGCCGGGCTTCTCGGATTTGTAGATGAACGCCAGTAGGAATATCGTGATCAGCGGCGACAGCGATGTCAGCAGCGAGACGTTGGTGGTGAAGGTGTATTTCAGCGCTGTGTTCTCGGCGATGAAGTATATCGAGCCGGCGCTGAGGCCGCATAGCATGAAGCGCCATTCGTCGCGCCACGAGTACGAGCGGAAGCGCTTGTGGCTGATGAGCAGAATCATCAGGTAGGCCACGGCGAAGCGGTAGACGTATATTTCTACCGGGCCCATGTGGTGCAGTATCAGAACTCTGGTGGACACGAAAGACACGCCCCACATCAGAACAAATATGAGTGCGGCAATATGTATCAGCCATAAGGCCGGGCTGTGCGAGGCTCGTCCGGAGGGCGCATTGTCAGTCTTCAGTGTCATGTTTTAGATGTTTTTGGGGTGTTTCTATTGTCATAGGGTGGTGGCCGATTTCGGCGGCCTTTCGGTTGCCGGCGTCTGCCGACTGTTATAATTATAATTGTGCAAATTTACATAAAAAAAGCGGTTTATTATGCCCGGTGCATAATAATTTCAGTAATAAATCCTGAGAAAGGCGTTGGGTATTGTAGAAAAAACGCTAATTTTGTATTTGGGTATTGCTGCGGCGCTTTGCGTCGTTTGGGATTATATCCGGAATATACAAGTTTAATCAATATAACGAACAGATTAATTATGAAAGCATTACGTTACTTAGGCATTGCGGCTGTTGCAGGCGCACTGCTCGTAGGTGAAACAGCGTGTAACTCTATGACCAATACAGGCAAAGGCGCACTGATAGGCGGTGGCGGCGGTGCAGCCGTAGGCGCCGGCATCGGCGCGCTCATCGGC
>ULTZ01037038.1_pt1 | contig 16845 bp, 26 predicted proteins | sample 1957981 | NCBI WGS metagenome assembly ULTZ01 (sample SAMEA4835745, study PRJEB28245) | human gut metagenome | biome: gut microbiome; material: fecal sample | place: Denmark | collected 2008
AGCCGAAACCACAGGGGATTGCGCTGACATATATCTTCCGCCACCGCCGCCACCTGCGTAAAGTTTTCCGGTTGCTTCACCGAACTCGCGGGTAGTAAAGCCCTGACCCTTGCCCCCGAGAACTGTGGTGGGGTAGCCACTTTCGCCGTTGTTACCGTCGGAACCACCTGTTCCGTAGTCTGAATTGGACAATACACCGCCGCCGCCACCGGAGCCGCCATCAGCGCCGGGGAAAGCGCCAGCCCCGGTGTAACTTCCTTTACTCATACCACCATTAACGGTATAGGCAGTATTAAAAGCGCTTGAACCTCCACCTTGTCCACTTTGTCCACCTGCGCCTACCGTAACAGGAATTTGCGTATTAGCAGGAACGGATATGCGTCGCAACGTTCGTGTGTAACCACCGCCGCCACCTCCGCCTGCGGCGCGCTTGTCCGTTAGACTTTGATGCGCAGTGCTTGCGCCGCCACCGCCGCCACCAACCATAAACACGTCAATGACTTTCGGCTCTAGGAACACAATAGTACCACTCGTCAGCAACTCCACAACGCCGTCTTTCCGAATATTATACTGCCCAGTATAGGTAAACTTCGGCGCAGCCGCACCAACCTTACCTCTATATCCAGCATTTACAATCATCTTGCTACCTCCTTTACGATAATAGCCTTGACTTCATTTCCCGGCTCCATAGCCTTTTCAGCTCCCATACACCGACAAACTGTTCCTCGCTTTTCATCCATAGCAAATGTAACCACTTTGCCGCATGACGGGCAAGTTGCTGTTTTATAGAAAATTACTCTGTTCATAATTTCTACACCTTTCCAAAATTCATACCCACGGAAGACCCGCACCCGGCTGCCGTAGCACTCATGCCCAATAGACACCGCCCACCCACTAACACAACGAAACCGACTTACCCGACGATAATCACATTGAAGTAGATGCTAGCGTCAGGAATACTGTCCGCGGTAAACGTCAGCGTACCATTCGCCTGTGCAGTACATCTAACATTATTCTCCTGAGACTTCGCCCACCCCGTAGCACTCGGACTGGTGACAACATTGCTCTCAGCAGTCACGCCGCCAACAGCAACAGTCTGTACATACACGCTGCCGCTCGGTGCCCAGTTTCCAGCGTTCAGCAGCACCGTGCTACCAACACTTTTCAGCGCGCCGACCTCTCTGCTCATGAAATACGCCGCATCATGTCCCTGCAACGTATCCGCATCAATATCCGTACCGCCACCAGCAGGAGCGGTCGTAAACACCGTCAGCAGCGTACCCGTCAGTACAGCCAGCACATTGCTGTTAATCTTCCACGCGCCACCGGGCAGCGTCTCACCAGTAGGCAGCAGCGTAGACACCTGAACACCGTCCACGGTACAGGTATCGCCTTGCGCCCAATCGCTGGTAGCCACGAACCGAATGACAGGCGCACCCGGTGTGTTCCGGGTAATCGCATGAACAGTACCGCTCTTAATCTCGGTAGCCAACTGCACAGCGGCGTCACGGTTCTTAGCCATATTGTTATCAATGCTTTGAATGTTCTGCGCCTCAACAGTCAGCGGGTTAAAGATATCACTACCCTCATACTGCTTGAAGTTATAGTTAGTTGTAGTTTTCATTGATTAGTTACCTCCTCTGTTCTTGTAGTCTCTAATCATCGTGTATGCAGCTTCATTTGTAGACGTAGCCTTGAGCGTATACTTTATACCCTCAGCCGTATTCTCAATTGTAGCTTTGTACGCGATTTTGTTCTGCTGGCAGTAGTTGATAAGCTGTGTGCAGCTTTCCATAGAGTTGCCCTTAAAGTCAATCTCACACACCGCTGTCAGCCATGCGTCAATAAACATACCTCATCCTCCTTATGCCTGTGCAAAGATATTCTTACCGTTGTTAACCAACTGCGTACAGGTGGCGTTGTAAGAGATAACCTTGTTGACAGTTCTGTTAGCGGTAACAATACCGCTCACCTTGATTGCTTCGGGCATATGCAGACTGGATAGATAGTCAATCATATCCTGAATACTCTCGCGCTCGCCAGTAAACGGGTTCAGCACCGTTACACTGATAACCTGCTGACTAATCTGCTCAAGCAGCCAGTCATTATTCTGCGCAATCTTCGTATCCGTATACGCACGACCGCCAGCTATTTCGTTGTCCTGCCGCTGAAAGTTCTCGTCCATCTGATTCTGGAAACCCTGCAACGCTCCAGTGACGTTATCCACGAACTGGTTGTAGTCGTTGCTCAGCTGCTCAAGAGCCAATTCATACTGCCGGATACTTTTCGCAATCTCGCCATCGGTATACGCCTTAGACGCAGCCAGCACTTGGTCAGAGAAGTTATTGACCTGCTCCACCAGTTCATTGATCTTGGCAATAATCTGACCCATAGCGTCCTGATAACTCAGGGCATCCGTATACACCGTAGGCAAAATCTTTTGAATACGGATACAAATAGGCTCAATGTTCCCATGCAAATTGTTGTAATCAGCCATTGCGTTTCACCTCCTATCTAACAAAATCCTCCGTTGTTTTGATAAAGGCATTATATCCGTCAGCGATAGCCTTACGCATATACGCCTCAGCGTTCGCCTTTACCTTAAACGCGCCAATCTGTACATAGTACAGAGCTTCCTCCGGCTTCTCCGGCTTATCCTCAGGTGGCTCTACGAACGGCACATCAAGATAATTGCATATACCCGTAGCTATTGCCTCACCAATCTCCATGATATGGGAAGTAATCCACTCAGCGCCCTCCTTACAGTCGTGGTATTCACATTCGCAATAGGCACAAATACCGTTGCTGTTCTTCATCTCATACCACGTCTGGTTACGAGGGATACCGCCTTTACCGACAGCAGCACCCGGAATATCCATAATTGCATCATATATACAAACAGCAAGCACCTTGCCTTTTTCCGTGCCCCAGTTGTAGATATTCGTGCCACGTCTGGTTGAATTTTTCAGCCCTGTTGCGTTGGTATGAATAGGCACATACAGCATATCCTCATTGAGGGTACGCACCATCGCGTTAGCCTCATCGATACGCGAATACATACTGTCGCTGCTGGGCAGTACGGCTTTCACATGAGAACGAAGCAGAGCCTTATAAGTAGCCTGTGCAATCTTCTCACACCAAAAGCACTCGTTGTGGTTATTACCGTAGTAGGTATTGCCAACCTGATTACTTGGGCTTAGATAAACGAACATATACCCTCCTTAGTCTAACAGGCAGAAGAACAACGGTTCCAGTTCTTTCATCAGCCTAAGGTCAATGTTAACAAGCTTGTCGATGTACTCTCTCAGCAAGGCAGAGTAGGAACCTGTACCCTGCTTACCAGTAACTCTTTCTACATAGTTTGCCGTGGAGTTACCGGAACTGTTAGAAGTAGCGTCATTAGCCTGTGCCGTGGTGAGATACTTACCATCCACTACATTCTGGATAGAACCCTGAGGGGTTTCACTGTACTTGTTCAAGCTATTGCCTGTACTGGTATTGCTATCTGTGGACTGTCCATCATGTGTTCTGGTAATATCCACATCGAATAGCGGATTAAACTCCTGAGACACAGCCGCATACATCTTATTGTAGACAGGCATTAGTTCGTTCATATAGGTGTCCAGTCTAAGTCTCCACAGCCCGACAGTCTCATGTGCAATCTCTCTCAAGTAAAAATGCTTGAGGATTTTTGTTTCCAGAGTGAGGCGGTAACTCTCATCCCAAATCGGGAAGTCCATGAAAATCTTAGGCGCGGCGGCAGCTACAACCTTATTCACATCATCTGCACCTACGCTGTCGACCAACCCTGCGTAGCTCTCGCAGATATACCGCACCTGAGTTGTATAGTTACTCAAAAGGCTTCACCTCTTTCTGTGCCCATTCGCACCATGGTATACGGTAGCCAGCTGCATTGAGGTTACACGCGATGTTGTGCTCCTTGAAGCTGCACAGTGAGCACTCCATGACTTGGCAATACTGTGTCATAACATCCTCAAAGAGTTCGTCATTATTCAATAGAGCCTGTGCGTTCAACATCATCTATGCTCTCCTCCTCCCCGTTGTCTACCATGTTCAGGAAGTCATCACGATACTCCACAGAGATATTCAGTCCGAACATAGCGTTGATTTGTTCACACGCCTGTTTACGCATTTCCAGTCTGGAATATCTGCTTGCGATAGTACCGCCCTGCGCTCTCGCCACTTCGTCAGTAATCATGCGTTCTTTCTTTACAGTGTTCACAGAACTAATACCCATTCTGGTAAGTGCCTCGTTCCACACCTGCGTCTTGAGTTCGTACAGGTCTTTGAACGTTGACGGTGCACCAGTGGTGAGTACATCAAACGCACGGTCAAGGTCACTACCCTTAGTGGCGAAGATAACGGGCTGATTGCCCTGCCACTTCATGTAGGCGTTTTCCAAACCCAACTGCTGGTCAGTTGTGGTACGGATAAGAATAGGTGTTTTCTGTGCGTTGACGTTCACGTCAATAGCTCTGTCAATGTTTACCAACTTAGCAGCAAAGAACTGTGCGTCAGGAACACTCGGGTATCTGAGATAGTTGTTATAGATGATAACACTGTTCTTTTCGTTCAGCTCATATTGATAGCCATTGACAGCGTATGCCGTACGGATTTTAGGAATACGGTATACGTTCAGCTGTCCACCAATACGCGCCTGCAAGCAGAGGAACTCGTCCATAGCTTCATCCTTGAAGAAAATAGCGTATCCCTCATTGAACAGGGTCATCTCCATAAAGCGCGGGTCAATCCCCTCAGGTAGGTTGTGCCACTCAAACATGGTCATGCCCAACTCGGATAGATGGTTGAAATAGTGGTTGTAGGTAATGTTATTCATCACAGCACTATTCCAGAACTGGCTCATAATACCACCAAGGTTCTTTTTGCACTTATTTTTCTTTCCCATAGTTTACCTCCTTTCTTAGTGTTATATTAACACCAGCGCCTAAGCGTTGATGGGGTTGGTGAAGTCCCCATACTTACCAACATTGTTGATGTCGTTCCAGAACGTTACACCGTTGTCATAGATAGCTTTGATAGCTTCTGCGTCAGAGGCGGGGATGGAGCCGGTAAATTCGCAGCCCTTAGTTTTTACATAGCTCCAATTAGCTCTTGCGTTTCTGTTTGGCACTTTAATCCTATTACAAGGATACCCAAACTTACTCCAAAACTGGTCAATGATTTTGGCGTACTCCGCACGGATAGTCATGTGGCCATACCAGAAACCAAACGCATTTGCAGACCAAAGTGTAGGTGTACTAACATCGCCCATTGTGATGGGTGGCTTAGCTCTCTGGTCACGCAGCTTACCAGCAGCTTGCATAGCGGAACTAGCCAGACTGCCAACGCCGCCAATAACACCCATTGCCGACCGTGCAGCGTCACCGCTTGAAGCAGCACCAAACATACTGGTAATGGCAGATATAACAGAACTTCCCCACCCTGCTGTTTCTTGTCCTTGGTTCTGTGCCCACCATGCTTTGAAAGCGTCAATGTTGTACACGCACATAGGGAACCCACCGAGTGAAATAGCTTCGTTGTAGTTAAGCTGCTTCTCATCAGTACCTCCCAGTGAAGTACCTTTGTACTTGCTAGGCACCAACAAAGCGTCGCCGCCGAGAGAGCCATTACCAATTACATACATATTGCAGGTATTAGGCTCTCTGAAATACTCATAGGCCAATTCTTTACCAGACCCTGTATTGTTAGAAACGTACAGGAAATTGTACGGATATGTGAACAGCTTTTTATTCTTAGGAACATACCCGTCAATATCCGAGTAGTTTTTCAATGGTGCAATCTGGGTGAAGATAGCGTCAGGGTTGAACTTTCCACCTGCTCCACCGTTAGCAGGAATAAGTCGGTCAGGGCACATCACCATACCAACGATAGCGTCAGGAACACAAGTAGGGTTGGCTTCAATCCATGCGTTGACTTCCTGTGCCGTAGAGAATGTCAATCTTTTAGCACCACAGTAAATACCTCCGTAGTTTCCACCACTTACTGGTACAGCTTCGCCAGCACTATTCTGCTCTGCGCTTACATACATTAGAACTTTAAGGTCATTTTCCGCTCCCTGCCCAAACACGCCTACGCGCTGATAGTCTCTAAAGATATACTCACCATGTTCAAGATTATCTTCCAGCAGATTATCCCCCGCTACATCCGTACTACTATGCTCCCTCTCCACAAACACCGGGTCAAGGCTATAATCAAACAACCACGTTTGCATGATATCAATCTCATAACGGATGAGAGTAGTAGCCTCATTCACATACTCTACATCAGTGACGAACGCATAGAACCATCTATCATACGCCATCGTCTCACTGTTGTAGTTTCGGAACATCATGTAGTTGCAGTTCAGCACATTGCCAACATTCGTAGCAAGCTTGATATACCCCATACCCTGTCTCTGGTAGCTCTGATTGACGAACGTCAAGTCACCGGTTGTAAACCCCAGGAACGTATTGGCTTGCTGCTCTTTAGAACTGAAAAGCACCGTATGCTGATAAGTTGGGTCAAGTGGGACATTCTTCATCAGATATACAGTGCTGTTAGGTTCAATATACATATTCAATTCCTCCTTTCTTAACGATAGAGGGGAGAGATTTCTCCCTCCCCTCATAGGGAGTTCCTTACGCGGCAGTGATAGTAATCACGCACGCATCATACTTCTTGCTGTCGAACACAGAAGTACACTTGATGGTGCAGCTACCAGCCGCAGCAGTTTTGCCAATCTTGACGTTACCAGCCTTGTCAACTGTAACAGTAGACGCATAGGACGCAGTAGCAACAGTCCAGTTGACCTCCTGAGAGGCGAAGCCAGTGGTCACAACATCAGCAGACAGGCTAACACTCTGACCAGCCTTAGCGCTCACAGCGTCAGGGGAAACAGTGACAGAGGTCACGCCGGGAGTAGTGGGCACATACACCACAGCGTTCTCAAACGGAGAGCTGGAAAAAATCTTCCACACATGGTAAAAGTAGTTCCAGTACAGGCCCTGACCATTGTAGTTCTCAGTGAACTGCATGAGGTTGTCATATACCATGAACCAGTCACGGCCAACAGACACAGCGGGAATAGCGTTCAGGGCCTCCATCTCGGCAGAACCAATCTCGGTGTAGGTGGGGTCATCAGCGAACAGCACGTTCAGACGGGCAACGTCCAGAGCACCAAAGCTGTCGATGGTCACAACGTGGCCCATGAAGTCAGCCTTATCCATGTTGAACGCAGCAGCCAGAGTGTTCACGTCAATTACAGCCTTGGCCTTGGCAGACATGATTAGGAACTGGTCATTGTACTCCGTGTGCTGGAACACACCAGCGGGGTTGTACTCGGTACTGGGGAACACCAGCATATTGGAAGTCTCCTTGATGGTGGTGGTCACAGCGTTGGAGTTCGCGGCGGTTAGAGCGTCCACGGTAACAGGATGGAACTGACCAGCCAGAATTTTCTTCGCCAGCAGATACTTCATGGTGATAAACTCATCATAGTTTGCTGCGGTGTACATCTGGTCAACAATACCAGCAATCAGCTGAGAAATACCGTCAGCGGACAGGAAAGCCTGCCGCAGCTGCTCCTGCTGAATGGTGGCCTTGTAGAACTTCTGATAGTTCATGACGTGGAAAGCGGAACGCACGTCAGGGATTTCACGCTTGTAGACCTCACTCTCAGCAACCTCGGGGTCATACTGGAAAGGCTTTGCGATGTTGACAAAAATTTCCTCAATCGTCTCACCGTATTCCAGCATACCCTTTTTGAACATCTCCCACGGGTTGGAGTACATCTTGCTGGTCAGAATGACACGGCCGATGCGGTTCACCAGAGCAGACAGAAATTCGTTCTGGAGCTGGGGCATATCCATAATGATAGCGCCAATCTCACGAATGTTGTCGGGGTCGCTGGTGGCGATGGGCACATAGTTCTGATAGTTCACAGTAGCGCTGTTGCGGATAGCGTTCAGCACATCGATAGAGCTGTTGGTCAGGGTTTTAATCTTAGGTTTAGTAGGCATATCTGTATGTCTCCTTTCTTAGTTTTCAGTGAACAAGTCGTTCACCTGAATAGTAGTAGCCCTGTCTGGTTCGACTTCGACAGGCTCGGGGTCTTTCACTTCGGGCGGCAGCTTATCTTCATCGATACCAGAAAAGAAACGGTCACGGTAGCGCTGTCTCCAACTCTTATCCAAATTGTCCTTTTCCGTTTTCGCGTCAGTCAACTGCTGCTCAAGTTCACTGATACGCTGAGAGTTACCTTCATTTGCGAAACCATCAAATGTGTCGGTCATGTCCTCCACAAACTGCATAGCAAGGTCAGAAGTATCGTCACCAATACGCGCCTTGATAGCTTCAAGAAACTGCTCACGATTTAGCTTTGCCATAATGTTACACTCCTTTTAATATAGACGGCGTATGATACGCCTACGCTTATTACCGCACATCATCCATACAGGTAAGCCCTTACGCTTTTCGGTTGGCGTAGGTGGTTCTGGGCCGGGGCCGGGCGGTTCTTCGCCTGTGAAGTAAGTATACCACTTGTTGGCTGCTGCTGCTCTCAGCGGTGCTTGCCCGTTCGGGTCTGCGGGATGCTCGTAGTACCAGCACCAATACTTGGCAAGTGTACCTGGGTCTAAATCAGAGTTACAAAATTCCGCGAATGACATGGGCGGGTCTTGCGGTGTCACGCTCGGGTTCCTGAACCAAACTGCTGTTGGCTCTTTCTGTAATTGCCACAGAATAAACTCAAGTTGCAGCGCGCCCTTATCCTGCCAGCCACTATTGAAGTCAGCGGATATGCCTAAGTCATTTAACCAACCTGTAAGCTTTGTGTACGGTGTCCAACCTGCTAAACCACAACCGGGATAATACCCGTGTTCCTGCTTAAAAGCTTCGGGGTCAGTAGCAAGGCTCTCTACGATGCCGGGATTGATGGTGCTCTCATACTCAAAGTTTGCTATTATAGCACAAGCTGCGTTGACAGAGAATGTCGCTGCCTGTATGCCTCTCATCCATTCATAACAAAGGTTGGCGTTGTTCTGCTGCTCAGAAACAGTCAGGTATCTATTGCCATAGATAAAGTCGCTGGGCATTTACTTACACCTCCGTTGTCCCGTCCAGTTTTGCGATGAGTTTGTTCATCACTATGGTGTTGTCAGTCAGGGCCTGCTGAATTCCCTTCATTTCTTCGTGGTGACTTTCGGTAAGACGCTCAACAGTTTCGGTGAACTGCTTAGTCATCTTGTCAGCTTCTTCGGCCTGACGCTGCCACATCTTGTAGACGAAAAAACCTAGGGCGATACACGCCGCAAGGGGGAACCCCAGCTGTGAAATGAGATTGCTCCAAACTTCCATTCGCCGTTGCCTCCTTTCCCTAACTTTTACAATTAGATTGTACCATATTGCTTGACAAAAGTCAAGTTTTATGTTACAATAAAGGAAAGAAATTTTAGTGAGGTGAACTCAATGGGCCAGTATTACGATGGAACGAAATTGCTTTCCATGCTTGACATTAACGGAAAGCGCCCTGAAATTTATATGACCACTACGAACCGCACTGGCGGTAAAACTACTTACTTCGGTAGATTGCTTGTAAACCGCTTCAAGAAAACAGGGGCGAAATTCTGTCTCCTGTATCGGTTCAACTATGAACTTGATGAGGTGGCTGACAAGTTCTTCAAAGACATTGGTGGTCTGTTCTTTCCTGACGATGAAATGACAGAGAAAACCAGACAAAAGGGAAAGTACAAAGAGCTGTTCCTGAATGATATTTCATGCGGTTATGCCATCGCTATAAATGACGCTGACAGTATCAAGAAATTGTCCCACCTGTTCAGTGATACAACTGCAATGTTCTTTGATGAGTTCCAGAGTGAGACAAATAAGTATGCACCCGATGAGCTCAAAAAGTTAATTTCTATTCACACCTCCCTTGCGCGTGGACAGAATAAGCAAGTACGTTACCTTCCTGTGTATATGTGTGCTAACCCTGTGTCTCTCATTAACCCGTACTATGTAGAGATGGGTATTACCGGTAGACTTAAAGCCGATACTAATTTCCTGAAAGGTGACGGGTTCGTTCTTGAACAGGGCTTTGTTGAAGCTGCCAGCGTAGCACAGAAAGAAAGCGGGTTCAATAGAGCTTTTGCTAAGAATGATTACGTTGCTTACTCTTGTGAGTGCGTATACCTCAATGACAGCTCTGCTTTTATTGATACGCCTAAGGGCCGCAGCAATTATATTGCTACTCTCCGAAGCGGTAATAAGAGTTTTGCTATCCGTGAGTATCTGGATGAGGGCGTTGTGTACTGTGACAAGAGAGTTGATGAAAGCTTCCCTGTCCGTATAACAGTATCTGCCAACGACCACGACGTAAACTATGTCATGCTGAAACGGAGTGACTTGTTCCTGTCTACTATGCGCTACTACTTTGAGCGCGGTTGTTTCCGTTTCAAAGACATTGAGTGTAAAGAGATTGTTCTCAAGGCGCTCAGCTACTAATTGTCATCCGCTAATATCCTCAGTCGTTCGTCTTATCCGCTGGCCCGGATTGCAAGGGGTAAAATCCTCCGGGGCAGGGTCGGGTTCGCAGCCCGCTTGTAAGCGCCGTCTGTTGTGGATATTGGATGAAGTGGGAGAGGTGAGGTTACTCACCTCTCCTTTATTCTACTTCCTGCATCCAGAATTTGCGGCGGCAATCTGCACAAGAGCGGCTGTTACAATATACAACACCTTGCATATTCTTTTCCACCGCACAAGGCCATATGTCAACTATGCCTTTGGCTGTAACTCTGGCGTTTGGGTACTGTTCCAGAAAAACACTCTGTCGTGTCTTGAGCGGGTGCGCAGCAGACCATTCCTTTACACAACTAACAACTCGCTCAGCGTCTATGATTAAAAATCCACCACACACCGTTCCATTTAATGCGCATTCTTTACATCCATCATAGCTTTTGCACATTCTTCTTCTTTCTTTAATAAATTTAATCGCGTCCATTTCATTTCCTCCGATCTTTTTTACTTGGTCACTTGACCTCTTTCAATGTCATACGGCAATTGGTTTATTCTTCTTGCAAAGTTAGGGTTCACCATGCAATCTGGTTCGGGGCATTTGAAGCAATCATCAGAATAAGGGCACACGCCTTTCTTATAATATGCTTCAATAATGGTTGGCTCACTTTTTCTTTTTGACCTCTTTTGCGCCATTTACTTTCACCTCCCGCGAATATTTTGCAAGCTGTGTCTGGAACCAGTTGAGGCCATCGTTAAAGCCTTTCTTGTAATCATAATCGGGATAACCCTTTATCGGATTAGCAAAGCCAACAGCTGCCAGAACTTTCTCGGGGTCGTATATCTTGTACAAATACTCACCTCATTTCATAACTGGTATCCACCAACAGTATACCGCCTTTTATTCTCTTAGGCAATAGCTTACTTGGAACTATTAGCCCTTGATGAAAATCCTCTAATGTTCTTCGCTTAGACACAAACTTCTTTTCATCCTCAGTAAGTTCACCCTTAACCTCACCTGTCAAGCTCATAACGAATAGGTCTTTACACCTCTGAGGCATACCCGCACATTTCACATTGTAATACGGCTCACAGTCCTCTAAGTCCTCTTTGACAACGTGTTCAATATAGGTCTTTTGCCTTGTAAATGTGCCCACGTCCCAGCAGCTTTCCAACTTCCAGCAGCAAAAATCTGTTGGGTGAACCTTAATACCTACAATTTCCTCAGGTGGCAAGTCACAATGAATACTGTCAGTGTCAGCATAGATAAAACCGGGTTTATCTAATCCGTGATAGTTCTTTTGTGCTGCACGAATGGTAAAGTTTCTTGCGTAACTGGTAATAGCTGAACCAATAGGAATGTAACCGGGCTTCTTCTTTGCTTCTATTACAGGCATGAAACCAACTACCCCATCGTCCTTGACGTATGCCAACTTGAAACTGCTGTCAGTGCTACTCGCCATTTTGCCGTACAAATTATTCAAGAACAACTTGGCAAGCTCACGCATAGCGCCTTTGCTCTCCTGCTTTATCTTCTTATACTTTGCCATGTAGCTATCGAACAAGCCTTTCTCTGCCTTAAACACAGCACCGTCAAGTATCTCTGTATCTTTCAGGTCGTAGTGCTCTATCATAAGCTGATAATCAGTCTGCGTCATAGTCATTTCTACAATAGCCTCCTGCACATTACCCTCTAAATCAATGTACTGTGAATAATAATTGCCATCATCAGGGTTCAGTACATCGGAGGTTGTAAGGAACTCATTAGCTTTGTACAAGCAATTGTGTTTAAGCTGTATCGTTGGCAACATACCGGGTTTGATATAAAACCGGGTTCTCAGCCTAACGAACCAATACTGTCCATCCATTATTTCAGGCACTCTCATGAATGGCTCATCACAGAAATTGCCTTTCCAGAACCACGGCCTACCGACTGGGTAATAGTTTCCACTTTCGCTACTCATCATTGATGGATAAAGGCTGTTTACATCAGCTGTCGTTCCGTTGTGGAACTCTCTCTGTTCCTTTCCTTTAACTAAATAGCACCACCCACCACGATATGAAGCTCGAATATAGTCACCAACTGTTTCTATTCCATCCACCTTTCTACCGTATGCCAACTTCATATCCTCTGCGTAGAGGTCTGGCAGTTTCTCGTCATAGCTACTCATATCAAAGCCCATTTCCATGGACTTTTTGTAACCGTCTTTGAACTCTTGCAAGCAACAGGCTCCAATGGTCAGCTTGTCATGGCCCTCTTTGAACATGATTTCCAGCGCCTCTTTAACAACCAGTACATCATTTGCTATATACTTCTGTTCCTCTGGCGTTATCTCACAACCAGCGTAACGATAACCTGTGTACTCCATGTCCAGCTTTTGGTGCTTGGTCTTGAAAGCCTTGCCTATGCGCTTCACGCTGAATGGTAACAGCTTCAAGCTGTCCCGTATTTCTATGAAATGGTTGTTTACTTTAATGGTGATAGTGTACCATTGACCCATAGCTGATATAGAATACTTAAACGAATTGTTTTTCATTTTGGCCTTTGGCAACCATTCTACATCGTTTTCTTCTTTACCTATTCTCAGGTAAGCTTGCTTGAATTTCTTTTGTACAAGCAAATAATCAATCCAGAATGAACCATCGAACTTTAAGTTATGATAATAGATAACCACGTTCTTATGAATGTTTGCAAGGTAATCAAAGGTTTCCTCTATACTGTGATGTATCTGCACGTCTTCGGTGAATAAGGGAACAACAGCGCTTGCCCACACTTCGGTGTGGTCTTGCCCTTTGTAAACTGTTGTTTCAAAGTCACCAACGAGATACAAGGGTTTTCGCATTGTTTCCTCACCACCTCTGGCTGTTTCTTCATGAGATACAACGGAGTTCAGAAACTCGAAGAAATTAGATAGTCTCATCTTCCGCAAATTCATAGCTATCATTCCTATCGTCCATTTCTTCCCAAATATCCCGTACACGTTTTCCGTATCCTAAATTATGCTTAGATACAACACCATAAAACGCTGTGATTGCACCCATTACCCACTCCTTATCGACTTTTGACGGCGGCAAGTGCAGATATATTCCTGCGCCGTCTTGGTCTGCAAGCATAAGCATTGAGGCGAACCTATTTCTACCTATATCATGCAATAAACCAGTCATGGCGTCATAGTAATACTGCACGGCGCTTACATCGTCTGACGGTTGAGGGGCAGACAAACGCTCTGATATTTCACTAAAGAAATTATCCACGGCAATATCAGAAACGCGAGGCAGATTTTTTATCTGTTCAACCTTTTCTTTACGGGTCTGCGCTGCTTTCTTACCTGACCCTCTACGTTTACCGGCGCCTTTCTTTGCGCTCTCGCTCAACTGGTCGTGCGTTAGGCTTTCTCTGCCGCGCCTCAGGTTTTCTGCTCTCTGTTTCTTTTCTTCCTCTGTCAATGGGCGGCGCGGCTTGTGTACATAATCGGGTTTCTTCGTGCCGCCAACAGATTTACCTTTCTTCTGCTTTGCTCTTTTGGTTGGCTTTATTCCTGCGCTTTCAAGCTCTGCCTTTTCACGGACGTAATCCATGGTAATAGCTTCTGCCTGTGCTATATGCTTCTTGGTGATTTTATCCGGAGTTTTTGGTTTAATACTGGCAACGTCCTCAATACCTATGGAACGCGCCATGTTTTCGATACGCAGCATTTCACGCTGCCATGCTTTCTGGTTGGGGGTCATGCGTCTTGCCATGCTTGGCACCTCCTTACAACAGAACTATCCATAGCCACAGCGATACACCGCAGCAGATACGTCCTGCCCATTTTAGATATGGTTCTTTTCCTGCAAACACGTCCAGAACGTCAAATGCAACGAACAGGCCAGCGCTGAACATGAGCATAGAAATAATTATTGCTATTGCTACTACCATTCGTCCTTAAGTTCCTCTCTGGCTAACTCTTCGATATAATCATGTAGCTTGCTACAATTTTCTACGTTTTGTAAAAAACAACCATCACATACAGTCGTTCCGTTGTGGCATACCTCGTCAATAGCTTTAATAAGTTCACAATAAGTCATACCTTTTACCTCCTTAGAAGTGAGCGCCCCATATTTCAGGGGCGCTCTTGTTAGTCTTAGAACCACTCGTCCATTGACTTGTCCTCATAGGGCTTGCCCTTTTCGAAATTGGACACCCACAGAACATCAGCAGACTTGGCCTCGCCTGTCACCTCATCGGTATAGGTTTCCTTAGCCATGTTGCAATCGCCCTTGCGAAGAACGATATTTGCCGGGCAGTCAGGGGCACCACATTCCTCACGGAACTTTACCTTGTTGGGCTTGTCGCGGCCGGGCATAGTGGTAAAGTAGGTTAAAAACGTTTTCTTGCCATCCTTGGAAGTTCGCTTCTTGGCGAAAATAGTCAGCTCCAAAGTCTTTTCCATGGTTCGTTACCTCCTTTCTCAGCGGGTCACGGGCACGGAAATAGCTAGAAACTGCTCCTCGTCCACGCCACGCAGTTCTTCCTTTACCTCGGAACCGATAACGTAGACAACCTTTAGGGTATCAGTGTCCAGCTTCTTCTTGGCTGCTTTCATGATTTTGTCGTTATCAGGCAGAACGTGGGGCAGCGTCAGGGTCTTGGGTTCGATTGCGTTGGTGGTCACGTCCATAGTCATGACAGTAACCTCCTGAGTGCGGAACGTGCGGGTAATCATCTTTGCCATAATTTTGGCCTTTCTCACCTTATTAAATATAATCTGTGTGGACACCTGCCATCATCAGACACCGGGCGGTGAATTCGGTGTGACGGAAAGCGCTTAGTGGCGCTTTTTCCGTTTCGGCTTTTCCATGTAGTCAAGTACGCATAGGAACCATATTGCAAGCTGTGCGGCAAAAAGGATACATACCGCGATGAACAACCACGGGTTGACTGTTAGGGTGATGGGTTCAATGCTCATTGAAGTACGCCTCCATTTCCTGCAAATGCAAATCTTCCTCTTTATACATATCGAGGTCACGTTCAAAATCACCTATTACGGAATTTATTGCTTTGAAAGTGTAAGTTTTTTCATTCACCTTTACGTTGTGCAAAAGTTCCCGGTGCTCGTAAATCCAACTCCGCACAAAATCTTCCTCGGTATCTGAACTGGGCGTGTAGTCAATTATGGCGTACTGTGTTGCCCATCTTGAAATAGTCATGTGCTGTACCTCCGTCTTTCATTGTCTAAATGATACCATATATCAAGGATTTTGTAAATTATGAAAATTGGATGGTTCGGTGTTCCCCCCCCCATCAGCTCGGCTTATATCGAACAGAGGTTCTGTATAAGCTCGACTAATGGGTATAAGTTATACTAATACTCAATTGTGTAGGTATTGCGATATGTTTCCACATTCAGAATGATAACGCCTGTTTCTGCGTCCTCATAAAGCCAACCACAAGTAAATGACATAGTGTTAAAAGAGATAATGCGGAACCGCCAACCATCCATGTCTGAGAACTTACACAGGCAATTATAATAAGCCATTCTCTTAGCGTAAGAGCACGAATTGTAGCACTCCTCCAATCTTTCAAACTCGCTGTTATCAAAACTCGCGATTAGACCTTGTGCCTTTTTGGTGTTTCTGTTCAATTTCATAATGTTTCTCCGCTGCTTGTGGGCGCAGCTGCCCAAATTGGTATGTCTCATGTGTAACACCCGGACACGCAAGAGCATTATTGCTTGCGTGTTTCGTCGTAATTTTCAACGACACATCAGCGGGTTTATTTTTTCATCCACGTTTTATAGGCGTTATCGAAAACATCTTGACTCTCGAACATCATTCTAACGCTGCTCAACGCTGCCCACTCTGACAACGCTTTTTGCCGTTCTACACTTGATTTACCGTATTTTTCCTCCATGTAATTCAAAATACGCCATGAGGCACGCTCTTTTTTCTCGATAACCTTTGCAAAATTTTTCATCGTTCTACGCATAACTTTTTTCTCCGCTGCTTGTGGGCGCAGCTGCCCAAAATAAATGTATTGCGCTCTCGTTTGGATTGTCTATATGGTAGCACACTGTTTTACCGTTGTCAACCCCTTTTTTCAAAATTTTTGAAAAAATTTTTTCTCACTATGCGCTTATATTGTACGCGCGTATTATATACATTATATCGTCCTGGTTGTGAAAATTATAACAACCACCAGCGTGAAAATTTTAACAATAACCACGACGAGTTGTGAAAATTTTAACAATCTCAGAAATTTCTACCTACTGCCACGGTATATAAGATAGTTAGTGCGCAAACTACTTTAGTATGATAAAGCGTACTTATTTAGTA
>ULTZ01000154.1_pt1 | contig 16784 bp, 16 predicted proteins | sample 1957981 | NCBI WGS metagenome assembly ULTZ01 (sample SAMEA4835745, study PRJEB28245) | human gut metagenome | biome: gut microbiome; material: fecal sample | place: Denmark | collected 2008
TCAATGTGTTCGTATCCCTGCTGCCGGGCGTCGTCGATGGCTGCCCAGACGGCGAGTACGCCGGGATACTGCCGGGAGTAGCTCTTGCGCAGTCCGGCGGAGAACCACAGGTAGGCGGTCCCGTCGGAGAAGACGGAAACGGAGCCGCCGATGATGCGCTCTTTATACTTTATTATATAGATGCGCCCGATTTCCTTGTCAGGGTATGCCTGGACCAGTTTCAGGAAGAAGTCCATGCCGGGGAAATGTTGGCGTATCTTGGAGGCGTAGTATTTCTTCAGCATCCGGAAGAAGGCACGTATCTCGTCGGTTGTCCGGGCGACGTGGATGGATGCACCGTTGTTCAGTCCGCGCCTGATTTGCCGGCGGCGTGAGGCACTCATGCGTTTCAGGGGCGACTTCCCGTGCAGGGAGTTGTGGATGCGCAGCCAGTTGACCGGGAAGTAGCGGTTTTTGCGGAAGTGCCCGTAGGCAAAGAGCGGGTTGGAGAGGTTACGGAATTCGATGAGGAAGCATTGGCTGAGAGCCGTCTGCGTCAGTGTGTCAAGCAGGAGGCGGAAGATGCCTTCCTCAGACTCCCCCTTGGCATATTCGCCTGTGCCGTAGACCTCTCCGCGCCGGATAAACGAGGGTGGGAAGAGCCGGTCGCTCTTGCGGATGATGCACAACAGTTTGCCCACAGGCTTCTCACCTCTCCAGGCGACAAAGAGGAGGGGGGTATAGCCGGGGGTACGCTCGCAGATGGTGAAGAGCTCCCGCGAGTGAAAGAGGTTGTTCCCTTTCACCTGTTCGGGTATGTCCTGGCTGTTGCGATAGATGCGGACTGTTGGTTTCATGGTTTTCCGTATGCGGGCAAGGTGGATGCCCTGTCCTGCAAATTTACATCATACGTTTGAATATAGGCTACAATATGGGTCAGTAATTCGTCTTTCTGTCGGGTTGGAGTTCGTTGGCGGGCAGCCTGTCCAGTTGCTCCAGCTGTGCTTTCGCAGCTTCGTGATAGAGCAGGGGACCGTCAATGTCGCAGTGGAAAAGGTTGGAGTAGCTCGATGAGTTGTTCAGGTCGAACGGGTCCGGGGTGACCACTTCGGCAGCTTCCAGCAGTCCGGTCCGCTGTGCACAGGCAAAACGTAAGGCCTTCAGCAGGACCTCGATGCGTCCGTGAGAGAACATCCGGTCGAGCTCTTCGCGGACGGGACCGCCGTCTGCATAGTCCGTCAGCAGACGGGCAGCCGACTCGTAGGGCAGGTATACGCCGCCGCAATAGTTCTCGACGAGCCGGTTGTGGACTGTCTGTGTGAGATACCGTTCGGGGACGAAGTCTGTCCACGGGCGGCAGTAGTTCCTGAAGACCGGGTGCTCGATGAATGAGAGTGCACTGCCCCGTGTGTAGAAATAGTCGCCGAAGAAGCCCTGTACGACAGCGATATAGAATCCATGTGTCTTGTCGAAGGTGTCTTCCGGTCCGGTGGAGCGTGCCACGTCCATTGTCTGTCGGTATTTGGCGGCATAGAACTCCTCCATGCCGCTTCGTCTGATCACTTGCTCGATGCGTTCCGGATTGTCCAGTACGTCGAAATACCATTCCTGCATTTGTTGCTCGGATATGGGGTGATAGCTAATGTCCCATCCCATGGTTAAGGTGTTTGTTATTAGGTTCTGTGATTTGAAATGATGTTCTGTAGGGACTAAAGATAGGTGAACTCTGCCAAAGGGAGATGCTTTCATGGAGGGAATTTGCTGCGTTTATGTTCTAGAACATAAGAAATGGGAAAAAAGGAAGTGCTGACGCCTGCCGTCTTCCGCCGATAAGGTTTGACGGTTCCGGCATAAAGCTTTATTTTTGCAGAACTGAAAACAAGATAGTAAACCATGGTACAAGATGTTCGTTGGTTGCAGCGATATGACAGCTTTCATCGGGCAAACAAAAGGATTCAGGAGGTGATGGAGACTTTCTCATCTCCGGAAAGCTTATCGGAACTTGAAAGAGAAGGACTGATACAGCGTTTCGAATATACGTATGAGTTGGCTTGGAAGACCCTTCAAGACCTGCTCAAATATAAAGGCTATGAGTTTATGCAAGGTCCCAACGGGACCTTACGTCAAGCATTTGAAGATGGCTTGGTCGTCAATCATGACGGTTGGCGTCGCATGGCTCAGGCTCGGGTGACGACTTCGCATACTTACAATGAAGGGGATGCGATGGATATTGCACGGCAGATTTACGATGAATTTGCCGCTCTTTTGCAACAGCTGGACGTCCGGTTGAATGAAGAGCGGTTGAGGGCAGATATGGACATAATGTTTTGAACGATGTATGGATTAAGTGAGAATGTACTTCGTAGTATTTGTAATGTGTTCCGATGTTTCCCCAATATAACTCAAGTCTTGCTTTTTGGTTCTAGAGCCAAAGGAACTTATCATGAAGGCTCTGACATAGACTTGGCTATAGTGGGGGAGGGGATTACCTTCCGTCAGTTGTTGGACATGGGAGCCCAAATAGAGAACTTGGGCTTGCTCTACAAGGTGGACCTGGTTGATTATGGTAAGAATGAAACCAAACCTATCGGTGAACATATACGTCGGGTAGGAATACCTATTTACGAGAAGGAAACAGCTAACAGATAAAAAGGAAAAGGAATATGGAAAACTTTAGTGAATTGATAAAGAAGCGTCGCAGTACGCGGAAGTTTACGGACGAAGAACTGTCGCAGGACGAAGTGGTGGCACTGCTGAAAGCCGCCCTGATGTCCCCCTCCTCCAAACGGACGAACTGCTGGCAGTTTGTCGTGGTGGATGACAAGGAGATGCTGGAACGTCTGTCCCATTGCAAGGCACACGGGGCAGAGTTCCTGGGAGGTGCGCCGCTCGCCATTGTGGTGCTAGGCGACCCGCTGGTGAGCGACGTGTGGATTGAGGATACGGCCATCGCTTCGCTGATGATTCAGTTGCAGGCGGAAGACTTGGGACTGGGCAGCTGCTGGATTCAGGTACGCGAACGCTATACGGAGGACGAGACTCCGGCTGACGAGGTGGTGCGCGAGTTGCTGGACATCCCCCTGCAGATGCAGGTACTCTCCATCGTTGCTGTCGGACACAAGGCAGCAGAGCGGAAACCGTTCAATGAAGACAACCTCCTGTGGGAGAAAGTACACATCAACAAATACGGAGCACAATAACGATGGCACAAGCAAATCACAAAGAGACCTATCTCGCATCGTCCATCACCCTGATGGTGGCGGGTGTCCTGTTCATGCTCGACAAGTATTTCCACTTCGCCGCTCACGGATACGGCTGGCTGGTCGACAAAAGCAACCTGTTGCTCTTTGCCGCCATCATTTTCCTGCTGGTCAAAAGTGAAAAGACCGTCGGTCTGCTCCTGCTCTTCATCTGGGCGATTCTCAACCTGGGACTGATTATCAACCTGCTCGGTCACCTGTCCGGCTATCTGCTGCCGTTGGGACTGCTGGTTGTCGGTGTCATCCTGTTCTTCATGTCACGCCGATGAGGATCGTGTTGATAGGAGCCGGGAACCTGGCGACACAGCTGGGTACGGCATTGGTCCGGAGAGGCGAGGACGTGGTGCAGGTGTTCAGTCGGACGGAAGCTTCCGCATCGGCATTGGCCGGGAAGCTGGGGTGTGAGGCGGTCACTGACCTGGACGCGGTCTGCCGGGATGCGGAACTCTACATCGTTGCGCTGAAGGACTCGGCACTCTCTGCCTTGGCAGCCTCCATCGTGAAGGGACGGGAGCAGGCACTGTTCGTCCACACCGCAGGCAGCCTGCCCATGTCCGTGTGGGAAGGCATCGCACCGCGTCACGGGGTGTTCTATCCGATGCAGACGTTCAGCAAGCAGCGCGAGGTGGACTTCAGCCGGATACCCGTGTTCATCGAGGCGAACAATGCTGACGACTGCCGTCGCCTGAAGGCACTCGCCTCCTCCCTGTCGTCGAACGTCCGTGAAGCAGACTCGGCACAACGACGTGCCCTGCACCTGGCGGCAGTCTTTGCCTGCAACTTCACGAACCACATGTATGCGCTCAGCGCCCATCTGCTGGCTGAGGCGGGACTGCCTTTCGACAGCATGCTTCCGCTGATTGACGAGACGGCGGCGAAAGTCCACGTGCTGTCCCCCTCGCAGGCACAGACCGGTCCGGCAATCCGCTACGACGAGAATGTCATCGGCAAGCACCTGAACGCACTGGCATCCCACCCGGAGTGGCAGGACCTATACGAACGAATCAGTAAAAGCATACACAATGATAAACTACGATCTGAAACGAATTAAGGCACTGGTGTTCGACATCGACGGTGTGCTGAGTGCCGAGACCATCCAGGTGGGAGCGGACGGGCTTCCCATGCGTACGGTGAACATCAAGGACGGTTATGCCCTGCAGCTGGCTGTGAAGATGGGGCTTCATGTCGCCATCATCACCGGGGGGCACTCGGAAGCCATCCGTCTGCGTTACGAAGGGCTCGGTATCCGGGACATCTACATGCGTGCGGCGGTCAAGACCCGTGAGTTCTCCCTCCTGCTGGAGAAATACGGACTGCAACCCGAGGAGGTGCTCTACATGGGGGACGACATCCCCGACTACGAGGTCATGACCCGGTGCGGACTACCTTGCTGTCCGGCAGATGCCGCGCCTGAAATCAAGTCCATATCGACTTACATCTCCCATCGCAACGGCGGCTACGGCTGCGGACGCGACGTCATTGAACAGGTATTGAAAGCCCAGGGAAAGTGGATGGCACACGAAAAGGCCTTCGGGTGGTAATCGGTTAAACAAAGACACATGTTAGACAATCTGAAGAAATATCACATCATCCTTGCCTCCAACTCTCCGCGTCGGCGTGAGCTGTTGAGCGGGCTGGGAGTGGACTATGAGGTCCGGACTCTTCCCGGAGTGGACGAGTCGTATCCTGACACACTGAGTGGGGAGGACATCCCCGTCTACATATCCCGTGAGAAGGCGGCTGCCTATCTGCCGTCCATCGCTCCCGACGAGCTGATCATCACAGCCGACACCATCGTCTGGCTGGACGGACGGGTGCTGGGAAAGCCTGCCGATGAGGCGGATGCCTGCCGGATGCTGCGGGAGCTCTCCGGACGTACGCACCGGGTCATTACGGGAGTGACGCTCTCGACTGCTGCCTTCCAGAAGAGCTTTGCCGTGACCTCCGAGGTGGAGTTTGCTCCGCTGACGGAAGAAGAAATCACGTACTATGTCGACCACTACCGTCCGCTGGACAAGGCGGGTGCCTACGGGGTGCAGGAGTGGATTGGTTTCATCGGGGTCCGTCGGTTGTCGGGCTCGTACTTCAACGTGATGGGGCTTCCCATCCAGCGCCTGTACCAGGAGTTGAAGGAACTGTGATGCCGCATTCCTGTCGGCAGGACGGGGACGGTAGAAAAGAAGCGAGGGTGTATCGGATTCAATGTGTCCGATACACCCTCGCGGTATTTGTAGCCTTTGCGTATTACTTGCGGTAGTTGTCGAGGTCTTCCGGCTGGAACTTGCGGATGAAGTTGAAGTGCTTCTCAACCTCAGCTTCCGCATGGCGCACGTAGACGTTGGCAGACTTGGCGAACAGTTCCGGAGCGGTGGTAGCCTCTTGTACCAGCAGGTGTCCCATGATGGTGAAGGCTGCCATTTCCACCAGGCGACGTGCCACGAAGTCCTGGAATTCCTGGTTCTTCAGCTCGTTCACTTCGTTGGTAACGGCGGCGAAGCGGTCTGCCATCTCCTTCAGGCGAGCTTTGAGGCCTTCCAGCTCAGGAGCACAAGGCTGTGCCTCGTAGGCGCGGATCTGGTTCAGGTAAGCGCCGGTAGTCACATAACGGATGGCGGCGACGGTCTGCAGCTGGGTCGTGCCTTCGTAGATGGACGTGATGCGGGCATCGCGGTAGAGCCGTTCGCAGGTATAGTCCTTCATGAAGCCCGAACCTCCGTGAATCTGGATGCAGTCGTAGGCGTTCTGGTTGGCATATTCACTGCCCATGCCTTTGGCGAGGGGCGTGAAGCTGTCGGCGAGCTTGGCGTATTTCTTCTGTTCCTGACGTTCCTCGGGAGTCAGCTTGCGTTCGCGGGCGATGTCGTCGAGAGCCTTGTAGACGTCGACGAAGCGTGCCGTCTCATAGAGCAATGCACGGGAGGCGTCGAGCTTGGCCTTCATGACCGACAGCATGTCGTAGACAGCCGGGAACTCGATGATGGCTTTGCCGAACTGCTTGCGGTCCTTGGCGTATGCCAGTGCCTCGTTGTAGGCTGCCTGCGAGAGACCGACGCTCTGTGCGGCGATGCCCAGGCGGGCACCGTTCATCAGCGCCATGACGTATTTGATCAAGCCCAGCTTGCGGTCACCGCAGAGTTCTGCCTTGGCGTTCTTGTAGACCAGTTCACAGGTCGGGGAGCCCTTGATACCCATCTTGTTCTCGATGCGGCGTACGTCGACGCCACCGTTGCGCTTGTCGTAGATGAACATCGACAGTCCGCGACCGTCACGTGTGCCCTCTTCCGAACGTGCCAGGACGAGGTGGATGTCCGAGTCACCGTTGGTGATGAAACGCTTCACGCCGTTCAGCCGCCAGCAGTTCTCCTTCTCGTCGAAGGTAGCCTTCAGCATGACCGATTGCAGGTCGGAGCCGGCATCCGGTTCTGTCAGGTCCATCGACATGGTCTCACCCTGGCAGACACGGGTCAGGAAACGCTGGTGCTGGTCTTCGTTGCCGAATTCATAGAGCGTCTCGGCGCAGTCCTGCAAGCCCCAGAGGTTCTCGAAGCCTGCATCGGCGCGCGACACGATGTCGGCAGCCATGATGTAAGGCACGATGGGGAAGTTCAGTCCGCCAAAACGGCGCGGCATCGACATGCCCATCAGTCCTGCCTTGCGGGCTGCATCGAGATTGATTTGCGTGCCGGCAGCATAGGTCACACGTCCCTTGGCTACGGTCGGACCTTCGTGGTCCACGTCCTCGGCGTTGGGAGCGATGATGTCGCCGCACAGTTCGCCGACGATTTCGAGCACACGGTCGTAGCTGTCCATGGCGTCCTGAAAGTCCATCGGGGCGTAGTCATATTTATCTTTGTCCGCATAGTTTCGCTCTTTGAGTTCCACGATGCGTTGCATCAACGGGTGGTTCAGGTGATGCTTCAGTTCGGGGGTATCGGTATAAAAGTTTGCCATTGTTGCTAACTTGTTGTGTCTGTATCAGACGGGGTTACTTACTGTTTTGCTTGTAGTACTTGATCATCTTCGGGATGACTTCCTCCACCGGACCGACGATGACATAGTCGGCGATGCTGTTGATGGGGGCGTTCGGGTCGTTGTTGACCGAGATGATGATGCCGCTCTCCTGCATGCCGGCGATGTGCTGGATTTGTCCGCTGATGCCGCATGCGATGTAGAGTTTCGGACGGATGGTGACTCCCGTCTGACCGATCTGGCGGTCGTGTTCGCAGAAGCCTGCATCCACGGCAGCACGGCTGGCGCCTACCTCAGCATGCAGTTCCTTGGCAAGGTCGAACAGCATGTCGAAGCCTTCCTTCGAGCCCATGCCGTAGCCTCCGGCAACCACGATGGGCGAGCCTTTCAGGTTGTGTTTGGCTTTCTCCACGTGGCGGTCGATGACCTTCACCACGTAGTCGGTCTCAGGCACGAACTTTGCCACGTCGTGGCGGATGACTTCGCCTTGGTAGTTCGGGTCAAGCACCTCTTTCTTCATCACACCTTCGCGCACGGTCGCCATCTGCGGACGGTGTTCGGGGTTGATGATGGTAGCCACAATGTTGCCGCCGAATGCCGGACGAATCTGGTAGAGCAGGTTCTCGTAAGTAACACCGTTCTTCTTGTCCTCGTGGTTGCCGATTTCGAGAGACGTACAGTCGGCTGTCAGACCGCTGGTCAGTGCCGACGACACGCGCGGACCGAGGTCACGTCCGATGACGGTCGCTCCCATCAGGCAGATTTGCGGTTTCTCTGCCTTGAAGAGGTTCACGAGGATGGAGGTGTGGGGGAGGGAAGTATAGGGGAAGAGTCCCGGGGCATCGAACACATGCACTTTGTCTGCCCCGTAGGGAAGGATTTGCTTTTCAACGCCATCAAGGCCGGCACCGGCAACGACGGCTTCCAGTTGGCAACCCAGTTGGTTCGCCAGTTTGCGTCCTTTGGTAAGGAGTTCGAGACTTACGTCGGCAACGGTTGTGCCTTCAAGCTCACAGTATACGAATACGTTGTTCATAGTTCTTTCTTTTACCCGATGGTGTGGTTAGCTAACAGTTCTACAATCAGTCCCTCGACATCTGCGTCCGAGCTGGTGAGCGTCTTGCTCTCTTTGGCCTGGAACACGATGTTCTGGATGGTCTTCACCTTGGTGGGCGAGCCGGACAAGCCACACTGTGCCAGGTCTCCGTCCACATCGGCAACGCTCCATTCCACAAGGTTCAGGTAGGGGCGTTGTTCGTAGAGTTCGGGATAGGCAGGAGCCTGCTGTGCCTTCTCGGTCGGGGTGAGGGCATGTTTGTATTTCTGCACCAGCTTGGCGTTGCGCGGACGGCAGGGAGCAGCCGAACCGTTGACGGTGATGACAATGGGCAGCGGACCCTCTACGGTCTCCACGCCGCCGTCGATGTGGCGCTTCACGGTGATGGTGCGTGCAGCCTCGTCGACATGCAGGATTTCCTCAGCGTAGGTGATCTGGGTCAGTCCCAGCTTCTCGGCTACTTGCGGTCCTACCTGGGCAGTGTCGCCGTCGATGGCCGGGCGGCCGCCGATGATGATGTCATAGTCTTTGATTTTGCGGATTGCCATGGAGAGGGCGTATGACGTAGCCAGTGTGTCTGCTCCGGCAAAAGCCCTGTCGGTCAGCAGGTAGCCATTGTCGGCACCGCGGAAGAGCCCTTCGCGGATGATGGAGGCAGCGCGTCCCGGTCCCATGGTGAGGAGGGTGACGGTGGAACCCGGATGTTGGTCTTTCAGACGCAATGCCTGTTCCAGTGCGTTCAAGTCTTCAGGGTTGAAGATGGCAGGCAAGGCGCTGCGGTTCACTGTGCCTTCTGCGGTCATGGCATCTTTGCCGACGTTACGTGTGTCGGGTACTTGTTTTGCCAGTACAACGATTCTTAAACTCATGTTCGTTTATTTTTGGTATTAGTGAATTAATAGCTTGTTCACGGAGCTCCGCCGGCAATGCCAGCCCGACGGCCGGTCTGCGGTGTGGAGGTCCGGAGGATGTTCCTTCTTAGTTTTGGGTGCCTTATTACACTTATAGACAGCGGCAAAAATAGCGAATTGAATCGCGTCTCCCAAAGAAACGTTGTAAAATCTTACGCTTCCAATGTTGAAATATACTCATAAAGCCGCTTGTAGAACGGATGTCGTGTCAGTGTGTCGGCGTTGCCCAGGATGATGAGCTTCATCCGTGCGCGGGTGATGGCAACGTTCATGCGACGCAGGTCGTTCAGGAAGCCTATCTCGCCTTTCTCGTTGGCGCGCACCAGGCTGATGACAATCACGTCGCGCTCCTGTCCCTGGAAGCCGTCAACGGTGTTCACCGTGATGAGATGCTTGCAGGGGGCGAAGAAGGCACGCTTCTTCAGCAGTTGCCGCAGGTAGTGTACCTGTGCCTGGTAGGGCGAGATGACGCCGATGTCGATGCGTTCGTCGAGGATGCGCTGCTTGCCGATTTTCGTGAGGTAGGCTTCCAGAGAGCTGAGGGTCAGTTCGGCTTCCGCCTTGTTGATGCGTCCGAAGCTGCGTTCCACGAACTCCTCCGCTGCATCCTCCATCTCGGTGTTGACCCACACCATCGGCGTGTCGTAGTCGAGGATGCCGCGGTACTTCACTTCAGGGGCGGAACGCACCTCGCCGTGGTAGAACCAGTCGGAAGAGAAGCGCATGATGGCGTCGTTCATCCGGTATTGCACCTTCAGCAGGGAGACACAGTCGGGCTTGTTGCGCACAATCTTCTGCATCAGCGTCTGTGCCAGTCCTCCCTTCATGGCTTCGTAGCAGGTCACTACGGGCGGAAGCTGGCAGTGGTCGCCTGCAAGGATGACGCGGTTGGCTTTGCGGATGGCAATCCAGCAGGCGGCTTCCAGTGCTTGTGCCGCTTCGTCGATGAAGAGGGTGGCAAAACGGTGGCGGAAGAGCAGCTTGCTGGCAGCCCCCGTCAGCGTACAGGCTATGACGCGTGCCTCGTTGAAGAGTGATTCCTGGATGCGCACTTCCAGTTCGTCGGCACGGTCGCGCAGGGAGTTGATTTTCTGGCGGACGCTCTCCGACCGTCCCTTGCGCGAGGTGTCGTAAAGCTGACGGATGGCGCGGCGGATGCTGTGCAGCAACGGGTAGTCGGGATGTGCCTCGAAGCGTCGTTCGTAGGTGAACGACAGCATCTTGTCATTCACGCGGACGGGATTGCCGATGCGGAGTACGGGGATGCCTCGGTCGACCAGCTTCTCCGAAATCCAGTCGACAGCCATGTTGCTTTGGGCGCACACGAGCACCTGATTCTCGCGGTGGAGGGTCTCGTAGATGGCTTCGACCAGGGTCGTGGTCTTTCCTGTTCCGGGAGGACCGTGGACGATGGCAACGTCCTTGGCACGGAGCACCTTGTTCACCGCACTCTCCTGTGTACTGTTCAGCCAGGGGAAGCGCAGGGGAGTGAACGTCAGCTCACCCGCCGGACGTGTCCCGTGGAAGATGTCGCGCAGTTCGGCGAGCCGTCCGTTCTTGTCATTCATCACGGCACGCAGCGAGGCGAACATCAGCTTGAAGATGTTCTCGTCGAAGCTGAGCTGTACGCCGAGGCGGAGGGCGCCTTGCAGGGAAGCCAGCGCCTCGGGACCCGGCAGGATGACGACCATGCGGTCTTCATCGACATAGTTTACCGTGCCGGTGAAGGGGAGGTTGCGGGTCTGTCCGTTGACGGTGTCGGCGTCAAAGAACATCACGGGACGCCCGAACTCGAAGTGGTGGTCGACATCGGTGTTCTCCGTGCGGAACACCTCGACGACATATTGGTTGAGCGAGTTGTAGTAGCTCCTTCCCACCGACAGGGGGAACCAGCAGATGCCGCGGCGTACCTTCTTGTCGAGGTCCGTGCGGTCGGCTTGCTGGAGAAAGAGCTCTTTCTCGTGGTTGTATTCCATTTCCAGCAGTTCATACTGCCGTTGCAGTTCCAGAATGGGGGAGGAGGGCATAAGGCTTCAGGGTGTTAAGTTGGCAGGCAGGAGGAAGCGGACGGGCCTCAGGAGCCCTTTTCCTCCATCTCTTTCAGCATCTGTGCGCGGGACTTGCTCTGGGTCACCAGGTATACGCCGGCAAAGACCAGCACCACAGCCACGCCTTTGGTCCAGCCGAAGGTGCCGATGCCGATGAGGACGGACACGATGGATGCCACAATGGGCTGTGTGTAGTTGTACATGCTGAGCACCGTCGGGCGCAACACTTTCTGTGCATTCATCAGCAGCAGGAAGGTCATGAACGTGGCACCCACGACGACGAAGGCGGTCTCACCCCACGTCCGGGCGGAAATCTCGGTAAAGGGGATAGCCGATACCTCGCTGTAGGAGAAGGGGATGAAGCAGATGGCGGCATAGGTGAACATCCACTTCATGCACGTGATGGGGTGATATTTCGAGGCGAGCCCCTTGAAGAAGGTCAGGTAGGCGGCAAAGCTCACCTGGGCAATGAAGCAGAGGAAGTCGCCCAACGCATTGCTGTTGTGAGTGCCGTCGGTGGAGTTGCTTCCGATAATCATGATGAGCGCACCGATGGCACCGAGGAACACGCCGCCCAGCTTCTTGCCGGTGATGGGCTCGTGCAGGAAGATGGCGGCAAGAATCAGCGTGGCGATGGGCGCCGTGGTGGTGATGATGGAAGCGTCGATGGGCGAGGTGAGCGACAGTCCGAAGATGTACATGCCCTGGTTGAACACGATGGCGAACAGGGCGGCAAAGAACAGCAGCATCAGGTCGTGCGGCTTCACTTCCTCACGCTTCGTGAAGAGGGAAGCAATCCAGAAGCAGAGCGCTGCGCCCACCATGCGGAAGGTGGCAAGCGACAAGGCTGTGATTTCAGTGCTCATGACGTCTTTCCCGATGGGCGACATCAGTCCCCAGGCTGTGCTGGCAATCAGCATGCAGATATGTCCGGTGTAGTTTTTACTTTTCATACGATGAATCAGATATTGGTTTGACGTGCAAAGGTACGGTTAATCCCCGTTCGGGCAGGCAGGATTGCCGCTCTTTTTTCTCGTCTGTTTTCTTGAAAAATAATAAAGCGACAGGCAACCGCTTTAGTGAGATTTCCTTATCTTTGCTTTGACAACAAACTTTATCATTCGAAAGGAGCATACCATGAGCAAACAAGCCGATTACATCAAGCGTATTGAGATCAAGGGCATCTGGGGATGGAAGAACATTGCCTGGGACTTGCGTCCCGACGTGAATATCCTGAGCGGCATCAACGGCATCGGGAAGAGCACCATCGTCAACCAGGCTGTCCATGTGCTTCACCTGCTCTCCGGCGGAGAACTTGACAAACAGATTCTGCCGGAGAACGTCCGTTTCGTCTTTTCCCCCGAAGACGCGTCCTACATCCGTTTCGATGTCATCCGTAGTTTTGACCGTCCGCTGCTCAATGCCGGGCTGATGCAGAAGGTGACGGACGTGAATGTGCGCACGGAGCTTGACTGGCAGCTCTACCGGCTGCAACGCCGCTACCTCGACTATCAGGTGAACATCGGCAACCGCATCATCGAGTTGCTGACCGAGGGCACGCCCGAGAGCCAACGGAAGGCGACGGAGGCATCCGTCCCCAAACGGAAGTTCCAGGACATGATTGACTCCCTCTTCAGCGAGACCGGCAAGAAAATCAACCGCAAGAGCAACGAGATACTCATCGAGCAGGATGGCGACGAGCTGCATCCCTACCAGCTCTCATCGGGAGAAAAACAAATTCTGGTCATTCTGCTGACGGTGCTCGTACAGGACGGACAGCCCTTCGCACTCTTCATGGACGAGCCGGAAATCTCCCTCCACATCGAATGGCAGCAGCAGCTCATCAAGCTCATCCGCGAGCTGAACCCGAACGTGCAGATTATCCTGACCACCCATTCGCCTGCCGTCATCATGGACGGATGGATGGATGCCGTGACCGAGGTGAGCGACATCACCCAACAGTGACACTTTATCCCTATACCTTATTATATATGTACCATGAGTAAACGTCTTGCCCAAAATCTCAACTCCCTCTACGTGGAGGCTGCCAACCGTCTGCGCCCGAAACAGGCACGGCGGAAGATTGTCGCCTACGTGGAGAGTTACGACGATGTGTTCTTCTGGCGTACGTTGCTCAATGAGTTTGAGAACGACCGCCTCTATTTCCAAGTGATGCTCCCCTCATCCACCTCCCTGGCGAAAGGCAAGAAGTCGGTGCTGATGAACAACCTGGGCGAGCAACTGGGACAGAACATGATAGCCTGCGTCGACAGCGACTACGACTACCTGTTGCAGGGAGCCACCTCCACGTCGCGCATGATAAACCAGAACCGTTTCGTCTTCCAGACCTATACCTACGCCATCGAGAACTACCTCTGCTATGCCGGTGCGTTGCATGAGGTGTGTGTCATGGCGACGCTCAACGACCGTGAGATTATCGACCTCGAAGAGTTCATGCGGATGTACTCGCGCATCGCCTATCCGCTCTTCGTGTGGTCCGTGTGGTTCTATCGCAAACACCGTCCCGGCGTGTTCTCCCTGCTGGACTTCTGCGAGGTGGTGCGCCTCGACAAGGTGAGCGTCTACCACCTGGAAGTCGCTCTGCAACGGATGGAGCGTCGGGTGAACCAGAAGCTGCACCGGCTGGAGCACGACTACCCGAAGGCGCTGCGCGAAATCGAAGCCCTGAAGAAGGAGATGCGCGGACTGGGAGTGACTCCCGACAACACCTACCTCTTCATCCAGGGACACCACATCATGGACAATGTGGTGCTGAAGATACTTGCCCCGCTCTGTGTCATCCTGAGACGGGAGCGTGAGAATGAAATCAGGGACCTTGCCGAACACGACATCCAGTTCCAGAACGAGCTGACCTGCTACCAGCGCAGCCAGAGCGGGGTGGACCAGGTGATTCGGAAGCATACCTACTACAAAGACTCCCCGTTCTACGACCGGATACGCCGGCGGATTGCCACTTTTCTGGAACACATGGAGCGCTGAGCCGTCGTCGTTGACCTTAACCGATGTATCATGAAACTGAACTCACAAGTTGACACCCAACTCTCGGCGGAAGACTGTTTCTACATCTCCGACCGCTACAACAAGCTCCTCCCGTACCCCATCCACTGCCATGCCGACTACGAGCTGAACTTCACGGAGCACGGTGCCGGTGCGCGGCGCATCGTGGGCGACTCGATGGAGACCCTGGGTGACTATGACCTGGTGCTCATCACCGGGCAGGACCTGGAGCACGTCTGGGAACGCTATCAGTGTACGTCGACCGATGTGCGCGAGATAACCATCCATTTCTCTTCCGACCTCTTTGACGGTGCGTTCACGCGCAAGACCCACTTCCGCTCCATCCTTTCCATGCTCGAACGTGCCCGGTGCGGCCTGTCGTTCTCGGCGGACATCGTTGCCAAAGTGCGTCCCATGCTCTATGAGCTGGCGGCTGCGACCCCGGGTTTTTATGCCGTCGTACGTTTCATGGTCATCCTCTACGAACTGTCACAGGACCATCAGGCGAAAGTTTTGTCGAGCGAATCGTTCGCCCGCATCCGTCACGTGGTCGACTCGGTGCGCATCAATAAAGTACAAGACTATGTGGAAGAGCATTATAAGGACGAAATCCGTCTGTCGACGCTGGCGGACATGGTGGGCATGACCGAAGTCTCCTTCAGCCGCTTCTTCCGCCAGATTACCGGACAGACCTTTTCTGACTATTTGATCACGTTGCGCCTGGACCATGCCTCCCGTCTGCTGGTCGACTCGCGACTTCCTGTCGCCGAAGTCTGCTTCCAATGCGGATTTAACAATCTGTCAAACTTCAACCGCATCTTCAAGAAGAACAAACACTGTTCGCCCAAGGAGTACCGGGAGAACTACCGCAAGCAGAAAGTTATCGTTTAGATGCCTCCAGAAGGACCGTTCGGAACAGTCTTCTTGCCCCACCAATGTTTAAACTTTGATAAGAAAGTATTAGAATTGGATAAGATTGTATTATTATTTCCCAAGAAACCCGCCTACCTTTGCAGCTGTAGAAAGGGAAAGATGATATATATATAATGAACAGATATGATAGTTTGATACCAATGCCTAGAGTTTTTCGATAGGTTTTATTTAGTTTTAGGGTTGTTTTTCTAGAGAGAGGGAAGTCAGGCGTGATTGCCCTCTTCCATTTTTCCAAAGCACAGCTTGACAGTTAAGGAATATGTAGAAGAGGCGAAAAAGGTGAATGTATAGAGAGCGAGAATGCGATTTCGAATCTCCCTCGAAGAGATGTTGAAAGGGACTTTGTGTTAATAATAGCTTAAAAAGGAAAGGGTTCATGTCCTGTTCATGAAGAAGGGAAGCCATCACTCCGGGAGGAGATGTTGGTTTCCCTTCTTTCTTTTGTCTCCGTGCGGATGCGCTGCCGCTGACCGCTCCCTGCTTATCTCGTTTTTGCCTGACGGGCAAGACGCTCTGAGTTCCACGGCGTGGAACTCACATTCCCACGGCGTGGAACTGACAGTCCCAGGCTCTGGAACTCGGAGTCCCAAGCCGTGGAACTCGAAGTCCCAAGCGCATGGAACCAACAGTCCCGCAGGAGGGTCCTGTCAGTCTTGTCTGCAAGTCCCTGAGTCGGATAGGGTTGGACGATGCAACTGTCGGATGAAAGTCGGTTTTTACAGGGAGTCTTCCGCGTGCTCCACGACGATGGTCTTGCCTTCGACGCGGAAGGTGATGCCGCCGCTCTTTTCCAGTATCGACAGCACTTCCGCCAGTTCAGCGTAGCGGGGGGCGCTCCCCTTGAACACGGTGGAGGCGAGCCGTTCGTCGGCAAACCGGAAGTCGAAGTTGTACCAGCGGGAGAGGGTCGTCATGATTTGCTGCAAGGTGAGTTCCTCGAAGGAGAACCGTCCGTCATGCCAGCTCGTCACGGCACGTGTGTCGACCGGACGGACGCGGGTGGAGCGGTCGCTCTTCAGGAATACCGCCTGATGTCCGGGTGTGAGCACCAGCTCGGCGTGGGTGTCGTTGAGGGGACGCAGCGCAATGCTGCCCGACACGAGGGTGGTGTAGATGCAGTTCTCCTCGTTGTAGGCGTTGATGTTGAACTCCGTTCCGTAGACGCGCACCTGCATGTTGTCCGACTCCACGTAGAACGGACGCAGGCTGTCCTTTGCCACCTTGAAGTAGGCTTCCCCCTTCACGGTGACCCGACGTTCAGAGCCGGTGAAGTTCTCGGGGTAGATGAGTTGCGACTCGGCGTTGAGCCACACCTCGGTGCTGTCTTCCAGGATAATCTTGAACTCTCCTCCGCGGGGAGTGGTCAGCTTGTTGATGCGTGCCTTGCGGGAAGCCTCCGGTTCGTCGGTCCGCTGACGGGCGATGAGGCGGGAGTTGCGTGCCGAGTCTTCGCCCAGGGAGATTTCCGACCCGTCGGCGAGGGTCAGCATCGCCTGCGTCTTCCCGTGTCGGATTTGTGCCTGCTCCAGCTGCCGGGCGATGGGGGTGAGTTCATCGTTCACGGGGGAGTGGCCGAAGTAGCTGATGCAAATCACGGCAGCCAGTGAGG
>ULTZ01006937.1_pt1 | contig 16709 bp, 7 predicted proteins | sample 1957981 | NCBI WGS metagenome assembly ULTZ01 (sample SAMEA4835745, study PRJEB28245) | human gut metagenome | biome: gut microbiome; material: fecal sample | place: Denmark | collected 2008
CCTTATAAACAAAGAAGCTGACCTTTTGGGTCAGCCTCGCGACGGTGAACTTTGGGCCGGATCCTATGGCGGCGGATTGATGCTTTATGACAAGGAAAACGACAGGTTCTCGACCTTCCGCAGCACGGAATTGAAAAACAACCGCATTGCGTATTCCATGATCCGTGATGAAGACGGAAGAATGTGGGTAGCTACAAGTAGTGGATTGACCTCATTTTCAGTTCCTTTCAGCGAAGTCCGTTATTATACTGCGGATGACGGGCTGCTTGACGAGATTGTTGATGGCAATTCTGCGGTCCGGACTCCTGACGGCAATATATGGTTCTCCTCCCACAACGGAATAGTCGGCTTCAATCCGCGCCTCTTCCATACGGACGGAAAAGTACCTCCTATAGTGCTGACAGGATTTTATGTCAATGGAAAGAAGGTGAATCCCGGTATAAATGAGCCTATCAAGGTCAATGTCAATGAGGTGCGCAAGATGACATTGACTCACAAACAGAACAATTTCGGTTTCTCAATGGGCTTGTTGGGGTTCTCGTCTCCAGCGACCAATGCCCTGTATTACATGCTTGAGGGTTACGATGATGACTGGCACCGTCTGGATGGCGGTACGACTTTTTCGTATCAGAATATTCCGGCGGGAAAGTATGTGCTGCGCATCAAAGGCATTGACGGGAATGGCATATGGAATGAGACGCATCATCCGCTGACTATTACCGTGAAGGCAGTTTTTTACAAGTCGACTACAGCGTGTCTGATATATATCGTCCTGATAATCATATTGATGGCAGTGCTTGCCCGTTATTCGTCAGATTTGGCTGTGAAACGGGAACGTGCTATAGCTGAAAAGGCAAAGAGGGCCAGGGAGGAGGAATTGTTCCATGAAAAGATGGATTTCTTCACGAATATCATTCATGAAATCAAGACGCCGCTCACATTGATCAAGACACCGCTTCAGAATATCTTGGCAACAGGTGGTATCAGCGGGGACGTGAAAGAAGACTTGAATGTCATCAGCAACAGTACGGATTACCTGGACAAGCTGGTTAAGGAACTTCTGGAATTTATCCGTATCGAGGAGCACGGCTGGGTGATGAACTGGCGTCGTGTGGACATCATTGAACGGATAGGCTTCCTGTACTGCAACTTCAAGGAAACTGCGCGTGGCAGAAACTTGAAGATGATATTTGAGCATCCTGATAATGCGCTGATTATCAACGCGGATGATGCTGCCCTGGTCAAGATATTGAACAACCTTCTTGCCAATGCCATCAAATACGCGGAGACATTCGTGACCATTGAAGTTGCTGATTCAGGCGATGGATATGTGACAGTGTCATTCAAAAACGACGGGCCGAAGATTCCTGATGAAAGGAAGGAAGAAATCTTCAAGCCGTTTATCCAGTATAGTGACGAACATTCTCCATACTCACAGAGTTTCGGTATAGGCCTGCCGTTGGCCAGGACTCTGGCAGAACTGCATGGCGGTACATTGACTCTGGACAATGGTGACATAACTGACTTTGTTCTGAGGCTTCCGAAGGGAGATGTCCAGGATGAACTTCAGACGCAGGATGGTCCGTCCGATGTCAGTCAGAACCTGGACGCGGATTCTACATTGTCAAAACTGCTGATAGTGGAGGACAATGCTGACTTGGCATCCTATATGGTGCGCAAGCTGGGCCATGAATTCAATGCCGTATCCGTACCGTCGGCTGAGCGTGCAATGTCGATGATTGCTGCCGGTAACGTGGATATGGTACTGTCCGACATCGCGTTGGAAGGGATGAGCGGCATTGAACTGTGCAGCAAAGTCACTTCGGATATTGCGACATCGCATATCCCGGTAGTCATGTTGTCGGCCCTGTCTTCTCCTGAAGTGAAAGTGAAATGCATGGAGGCCGGGGCGAGCCTTTACATTGAGAAACCTTTCAATCTGGAATATCTTGTCGAATCGCTGAAGGTCATTGCCCGCAAGCGTGAGTCATTGAGAGTAGCCCATCTTTCGGGTATCGCCGGGGATGACAAGGAAAAATTTGCGCTGACCGATTCTGATGCCGTATTCCTGCAGCGCATGGAGAAAGCTGTTACTGAAAATATCAGTGATACCGAATTCGGTCCGGATGGACTGGCGGAAGCGGCATTGGTGAGCCGTTCCACCTTGGTCAGAAAAATGAAGAGCCTGCTCAATATGACGCCCAATGACTATATCAAGGTCAGACGTCTCAATGCTGCCGCTGCAATGATTGAAAACGGGGCTTCCCGAATCAATGATGTCTGCTACGCCGTCGGTTTCAACACGCCTTCATATTTCGCGAAATGCTTTAAGAAACAGTTCGGCGTGCTGCCGGCTGATTATATGAAAAAGAGCTGATATTCCGGGCCTGGCTCATTTTGTTCTATTAATTGGCTCAATTATTATATCGTTGGAAAACGTTTTTTCTGAACTTTGCGATGCGGGGAATTCCCGCAAAGCTAATAACCTGTTATATGAATTATTTAAAGAAATTTATTCTGGCAGCAGTCTCCGTGCTGACATTTACGGCAATGTCGGCGCAGCAGAGGCCGGTAAGAGGTAAAGTCTATGACGAAACTTCCCAACCGCTGGCCGGAGCCTCCGTCTCTGTTCCGAACACTCTTCGAGGTGTGACAACTGATGGCAACGGATTGTTCGAAATCAATGCTTCTTCAGGAGAAACTCTCTCGATTTCATTCCTGGGATATGTGACCAAAGATGTCACTGTCGGTGACAAGGATTATATTGAGGTGACACTCATGCCGGATACCAATCAGCTGGACGAACTTGTGGTCATCGGTTACGGTACACAGAAAAGGGTGAACATCACCGGAGCTGTGTCAACGGTTGACTATGCGAAGGAAGCAAAGTCCCGTCCTGTCACTTCGACAGCGCAGATTCTTCAGGGTATGAATGCCGGTGTCGCAATCAATCAGGCATCCGGACAGCCGGGCCAGGAAAGCCTCTCCCTGCGAATCCGTGGTGTCGGAACATTGAACAATGCCAATCCGCTGGTGATTGTGGATGGTTTCGAGGGGACTATTTCCAATGTGAATCCGGATGATATCGAATCTGTTTCCGTGTTGAAAGATGCTGCTTCATGTGCAATTTATGGTAACAGGGGAGCCAACGGCGTGGTCCTCATAACCACGAAAGACGGAACCAAGTCTTCCGGCAAGTTCAGCATTACATATAGCGGCATGATGGCTGTCAATGAACCTGCCGGCAAATTCCAGGTCATATCCAATTATGCTGATTACATGACCATCATGAATGAGTCTGCGGAAAATGTTGACGCTGCGCTTCCTTTTTCCCAGGCGATGATCGACCTTTGGCGTGAGAAAGAAAAAGATCCTGACGGCATCTCTGAATCAGGTTATCCGAACTATGTGGCCTATCCGAATACTGATTGGATGAAGGCAGTGTATGACACAGGCATTTACCAAAAACACAATATTTCGGCTTCAGGTGCGGCCGGTGGTACCAAGTATCTTATTTCCATGACATACGTGGACAATCCGGGAGTCATTGACAATACCGGCGCGAAGAAATTCCTCCTGCGTGCCAATGTCTCCAGTCAGGTCACAAAGTGGCTGGAAATCGGCGCCAGAATCTGGGGAACTGAAAGCAACAGGGAGACCAATAACTTGGCATTCAACTATTTGTCCCGTGCGGTTCCTGGAATATATCCTTATTACGACGGAAAGTACGGCTGGATGGAAAATCCGGAGCAGAGTGCCAACTGCCGCAATAACCTGTACTTCTTCAACAGGAATTCCGGTTATGACAAGATGCATTATGTCAATGCTACGGTCTTTACGAATCTGAAATTGCCTCTGGGCATCAAATATAACGCGTCGTTCAACTATGGACGTACTACTACTGAATACAAATCTGTGTCCAATGTCCTGAGCGCGTACTCATTCCGAAAGGGCGAGGTCGCTTACGACTATAGTAATCTTGACAATCTCTCCATAACTCAGAACGCCGGATTCACATACCGCTGGACTTTCCAGAACAGCTCTCATGGACGAAAGTCATTGCCAAGAAACATGATGTTTCTGCGATGCTTGGTTCCGAGACGATGTATCAGAACAACAACAATATCGGTGTAATCAAGAAACGTCTGGAAAACGACCAGCTTACAGAACTTGACAATGCTCTGGATATGAGCAAGATAACTGGAAGTCAGGCTGACTGGGCTTCTGTTTCGGTGTTCGGTCGTCTCACTTATGCCTACGACAACAGGTATCTGTTGGAGGCGAATCTCCGTTACGATGGTTCGTCAAGATTTTCGCGTGATTCCAGATGGGGACTGTTCCCGTCAGTATCAGCCGGATGGCGTATTTCACAGGAGCCGTTCATGCAGAACTCGGGCATCGACAACCTGAAACTGCGTGCATCATGGGGAAAACTCGGCAACAACAGTATCGGAAACTATGACTATATAGCCACCTATGCTTCAGGTTTTGAATATTCCTTCGGAAACAAGATGTCCTCGGGAATCGTGCAGTCATTGTCCAACAGCGCATTGACCTGGGAAACGACAACTTCCACTGACATCGGACTTGAACTCGGTGTCCTTGACGGAAGGCTCACATTCGAAACCGACTGGTACAACAAGGTTACTGACGGTATCCTTTACAAGGCTCCGGTCTATGCCACAATCGGAAACAAATCAGCACCTTACCAGAATCTCTGTGAGGTTACGAATACCGGTCTGGAACTTACATTGGGCTGGAAAGATGATATCAAGGATTTCCACTATGGCATTACGGCTAATTTCACCAGAAACTGGAACGTGGTAAGCAAATACAAAGGCCGCCTGGAAGCAGGTTGGGTAACCGACGAAAACGGCAACCGCTCCTACAAGAGCAACATCGGTGATGTCACCACTACTGTCGGCAATGCCAGACGTGTCATGGAAGGCAAACTGATCAACGAGTTCTACCTTCTTGATACCTATTCCGGAGACGGAAGCCACTTTTTCGCGGACGGCTCGGTCAATCCTGCGGGCGGACCGAAGGACGGTATGATCCGCACACCTGAAGATATGCTTTGGCTCCAGGCCATGAACGAAGCCGGGGCGACATTCCTTCCAAACAAGACCATCGGAAAGAAAGGTATATGGTATGGCGATTATATCTATGCCGATGCCAACGGTGACGGCGTCTATGGCGATGTCAATGACTATATGTTCACGGGAACATCCATGACTCCTAAATTCTATTACGGAATCCAGTTCGAACTCGGCTGGAAAGGAATTGACTTCTCAATGCTATGGAACGGTTCCGGCGGAGCACAATGCTATTGGCGATATGTGGGATTCAATGCCTATTCTACCGGAGGCTACTTCACATTGCCGAAGAAGATAGCATACGACCACTATTTCTATGATCCTGAAAATCCTGAAGACCCTAGAACCAACATTACATCCGGACATGCCCGTCTGACGATGAACTATGGCTCGGAGCAGAATGATGGCCAGTGTACGTCCAAATTGTTCCTCTATGATACAGACTATCTGAGACTCAAGAATTTGACGATAGGCTATACATTCCCTCAGAAATGGATGAAGAAAATTTCCGTGTCTGATTTCCGTCTATTCTTCAGTGGCGAGAATCTGCTGACGTTTACCAAATATCCGGGAATGGATCCTGAAATATCCGACACCATGAATTATTACGCTCTTTTGCGTCAATATTCATTCGGCCTTAGTCTAAAGTTCTAAATTGATGATTATGAACAATATAATAAAAATTACCATAGCGATTGCCTCTTCGGCCTTGGCGGTTAGTTGCAATGACTTTCTCGACAGGTATCCGTATGATTCCGTCACTTCGAATACGGTATATAAGTCTGCTACATTGGCGGAAAATGCTGTAACGGGCGTCTATAGCAGCCTTTTGGCGAACTATAACAGTTATGACGGCAGCACGAACTGGGATGCGTTCTCGTCCGTGCTCGATGTCAACGACAATAACATTTCCCTCCGTTATCCTTTTCTGTTGGGATTGGTGCAGTCCAATGCAGGGGTGTTCCTGAACAATTGGAAGTATCTGTACGAGAGTGTGAACAGGGCTAATGATGTCATTGCCAATATCGGAGGGACGGCAGCATTGTCTGACGAACTTAAAGCGCAGAGGATAGCGGAATGCAAATTTATCCGTGCTTATGCATATTACAGGCTCAATGCCCTTTGGCATGGCGTTCCTGTCTATCTGGAGAACCTTGCTCCGGGCGAATATACCAGAGGCCGCAAATCAGAAGAAGAGGTCTGGAATACTGTTCTGGATGATTTGACGGCTGCCATTGATTGTGAGCATCTTCCTGCTAAATATGCTTCGGGCGACAGCAACTTCGGACGCATTACCAAAGGCGCAGCATACGCTCTCCGCGGAAAAGTCTATATGTGGCTGAAGCAGTGGGACAAGGCTGAGGCTGACTTCCTCAAAGTGGGCGAGTGCGGATTTGGACTGTTCAAAGGCAGTTATGCTGACCTTTTCGTCGAAAAGAATGAAAAATCGGATGAGATGATATTCTCCGTGACGATGGAGAACCTGCCGGGACATGGCAATGTCTATAGCCGTACTTACGGAAACTGGATGACATGCGGCAACGGTCAGAATCATTTCTATTTCAATGCGAATTTTGCAGATTCTTATCAGTGGGCTGACGGCAAGCCGTTCTCCTATGATGACGTCATACCGGGATACAGCAGCATGGATCCTAAAGAGAGAAGCGTGTATTTCTGCCGCAACTATATGACGGAAGCGGAGAAAGCCACCATGAAGGCTTATGGTGCCGACATGTCCAAATATGACGAAACAGGCAATGAGGCTCGTATCAAGGCGGCTTATGAGAACCGTGACCCGAGATTGGCGGCAACGGCTATCGTACCTTATTCCAATTATCTGGGAGGTTTCGCCAAGGGTGATGCCGTTAATTATCAGATCAGGTGGCCATACCGTTCGGAAAATGCTCCGGATTTCGACCTCAGGACCGTTTCGCCGACTTACATGCTCTACAGTATCAGAAAATTCGTGACCAAAGGCAAGGAATACAATAATTCCACATACAATCCGGTGGATGTCCCGATCATCAGATATGCGGATGTGCTGCTTTGTCTGGCAGAAGCCGTTAATGAGCAGGGCAGGACCTCTGAAGCAGCCGGATATGTGAATCAGGTGCGCAAACGTGCCGGAGTCGCTGAACTGAATTCCGGTGCCGAGTGGCTCAAGGTAAGCGGTAAGGATGATATGGCGCAGCGCATTGTCGATGAGAAACATTGGGAACTTGCCTGTGAGGAGCAGCTCTATCTGGAAGAGGTCAGATGGGGCATATGGAAAGAGCGTAAGTTTGACTTCGCCAAGGGACTTCGTCAGGTCTGGGGCTCGCCTGTATATGATTACGTGTATGGCGGCGACGCATACCTGAAATGGCCTGTTCCTGCATCCGAGAAGGAAAAGAATCCTAATCTGGAACAGAACGAAGGTTGGTACTAATTAATAACTATTACAATAATAACTATTACAATTACAATAATGAGAAAATTACTTTTGACATTTGCAGTGGCGGTTTGCGCCGGTACATTGGGAGCACAGCCACGTGAAACGGATGTTGTAAAGGCTTGGGAAGGCACTATCGACATGCCTACCTATCTGCTTGATGCCCCGGAAGAAGCTCCTATTTTCGAGCGGGACTGGTCTTATCAGAGAGCGCGCAGAAGCGTTTATCCTTATCTTTTGAACGACAACATGACCAGAAAGAAGGATACCGTCACATACAAGGCTCTCTATATGGAGAACGAATATGTGGAACTTTGCGTGCTTCCCGAAATCGGCGGACGTCTGATTTATGCGGTTGACAAGACCAATGGTTATGACATATTCTACCACAACCATGTGATCAAGCCTGCCAATGTGGGAATGTTGGGCGCCTGGGTGTCCGGTGGCGTAGAATGGAACGTGTTCCATCACCATCGCGCGACTTCCCATACCCCATGTGACTACAAGATCGTGGAAAACTCTGACGGCAGCAAGACAATCTGGGTAGGTGAGACCGAATATCGCCACAGGATGTCATGGGCCATCGGCATAACCCTTCATCCTGGCAAGTCCTATATGGAAATCTCAGGACGTCTGATAAACAATACCATGAATGACAATTCGATGCTCTATTGGTCGAATGTCTCTACACTTGTGGATGAAAACTATCAGATCATCTTCCCGCAGAGCGTGGAATTCGTTACTTTCCACTGCAAGAACTGGTTCGCGCATTGGCCTGTAACTCACGAGACTTTCAACGGGATGTCTTTCTACAAGGACGGTGTGGACGCGTCATGGTGGAAGAACCACTATATGTCCAATTCAATGTTTGCCTATGACCTGAAGGAGGACTTCATCGCAGGTTATGACCACGGACGGAATGCCGGAACCATGCTTACAGGCAACCATAACATCATCAAGGGCGGCAAGTTCTGGCTGTGGGGTCCTAACTCCGAGTGGGATACCAAGATTCTCACCGACAATTCAGGCCACTATTGCGAGTTGATGGCAGGCGCATATTCAGACAACCAGCCTGATTACAACTGGTCTGCACCTTATGAGACCAAGACATTCTCACAATATTGGTACGGCATCCGTGACATGGGCGGAGTGAAGGCAGGTGACAAGAATGCCGCCATCAATATGGATGTTCTGGATGACTCCAAAGTGCTTCTCGGCGTGAACACTACGTCCCCGATGAAAGGACTGAACGTGATTCTGTATGCGGGAGACAATGAGGTCTTCAGAACTACTGCAGACGTGGCTCCGGACAATCCTTACGTGAAAATCATCAACATTGACAAGAACATTGACAAGAACTCATTGAAAATGGTTCTTGCGTCAGCAGGTGGAAAACAGATGCTTTCCTACAAGCCGGTAGTCAAGGATCCGGAGAAGCCGCTTCCGCCGATAGTCGAGCGCCCTAAGCTCCCTCAGGAAATCGAAAACACCGAGGAGTGTTATCTGGTGGGCCTCAGGAACCTCCAGTTCCACAATCCGTTCATCGACCCAACCGATTATTTCAATGAGGTTCTCCGTAGAGATCCGGGTGATACCCGCGCCAATACGAGAATGGGCGTATGGTACAGGGAAAGGGGTGAATATGACAAGGCTGCCACTTATCTGCGCCGTGCAATCGCCCGTCAGACTCATGATTATACACGTCCTAAGGATTGCGAGGCCATTTACAATCTTGGTCTGATTCTGAAGGAACAGGGTAAGATAGAGGCTGCTTTCGATACCTTGTATCGTGCCGTATGGAACTACAATTATAACTCTGCAGCGAATTTCCAGCTCGCGCAGATGTACACGCAGGCTCGTGATTTCGACATGGCGCTTGACCGTCTGAACGAGGCATTGACCTACAACGGAAACAATTTCGAGGCCATGAACTTGAAAGCCAGCATACTCCGCCTGCGCGGCAATTCCGGCGAAGCTGCGAAATGCGTTGACCGTGTGCTTGAAATGGATCCGCTGAATGCCTATGCTACAGCAGAATATGACATGCTAAATGGTACTGACAGCCTGAAGACACTTATGCGCGAGCAGGTGGAATCTTATATGGAACTGTCTCTGAAATATCTCCATAACGGTTTCATTGACAAGGCGTTGGAACTTATGAAGTATGCTGACGGCATCAAGCCTTATCCTTCTGCCAAGATGTGGCTGGGATGGTTTGCCCACATGTCCGGTGACAAGGAGACTGCCAAGAAATTGTTCGGGGAGGCTCTGGCCCTGCCTACGAAATATTGCAATCCGTTCCGTCTGGAGACCATTGAGGTCCTCAAATTGGCGATGCAGTATTGTCCTGACAATGCCAAGCCGCATTACTACCTGGGCAACTTGCTGTATGACAAGCAGAAAGACAATGCAATCGCAGAGTGGAAACGTTGCGTGGAGATGGATCCGTCAAATGCCATGGCCTGGAGAAATCTCGGATGGGCCAACTGGCTGTATACCAAGAACTACGCAGAGTCTGCCAAATATTACAGGAAGGCCATTGACCTGATGCCGGACAATGCTTTGTTCCTGGAGGAAATCGACCAGGTTTATGAGGCTGGCGGAGAAGATGTCAGGACCCGTTTCGAATTGCTCAAGAGTCATCATTCTACCTGCGTGAAGAGGTATTATCCTCTTGCAGCTGAGGTTATTACCGGAACTTTCGTAGGTGAGTATGATTATGTGCTCGACTTGCTCAGGAACTGCTATTTCCCTACACGTGAGGGTGTTGCGAATTTCCATGACGTATATGTGGATGCCCTTGTCCTTGCAGGACAGAAAAAACTCTCCGAAGGTGATGCGAAAGGTGCAATCTCACTTTATGAGGAAGCATTCAAATATCCTGTCAATCATCAGGTGTTCCTGGTAGATGAGCGTACTCCTCGTGATGCGCAGATCTGGTGGAACATCGGCCAGGCTTATGAGTCTATGCATCAGAAATCCAAGGCTATGGCTGCCTACAAGAAAGCTGCGGCTGTCGCTGACAAGGGTACGGACTATGGCTATTGGAAGGGATTGGCAATGATGAAGACAGGTAATGCTGCCGGTGCAAAAGCATTGTTCGAATCTCTGGTCGAGTCAGGGAAAGCCGGTATCGTTACCGAATTCGTGAATTTCTACGGCGCTGAAGGTACTACCGGATCGACTGTTGAAAACATCAATACCAAGGCTTACTATACCATGGGGCTCGGTTATCTCGGTCTCGGTGACAAAGAGAAGGCTGCCGAATGCTTCCGCGAGTCAGTGCGACTTAAAATTGACAACCTCTGGTCTGTTGTAATGCTTAAAACTCTGTAATTTTATGCGAAGCAATACATTGAATAGCATAATGTTTGCCGGTATGGTTCTCCTCTCCGCCTCGTGCGGCAGGGGAGAGTGGCCGGTAGGCAATGATGTCCGGATTTCATGGGACAGGAGTACGTTTACGGAAATGAAGTCCGTCAATGTACAGAATGCCGGTTTCGTGGAAGAAAATCTCTACTATCCGCGAATAAAGAGACTTTCCGGCGGCGCACTCCTCATGTCTTTCGAGAACGACCATTTCGGATGGGACATCTATGTCAGACGAAGTGAAGACAATGGCAAGACTTGGTCCGATGCCACATTGCTGGTCAAGAGCGCACCTGCCACATCTTCAGCAGGAGAGGATACCAAGGTTTATGTCAATCCTGATTTTATCGAGCTGGAAGACGGCAGAATCCTTCTGGCTTATCAGTGGAGATATAAGAAAGGGTACAATGATCTTGCGAATACCAACAACAACTGCGGCATCGAGGTGATGTTTTCTTCCGACGGCGGCAGGACGTTCTCGGAGCCTGTCGAGGTGTATCGCGGCAGGTGCTGGGAGCCGGCGATGCTCCAGTTGCCATCAGGGGAAATCCAGATGTATATCACTTCATCTCAGGAACTTATAGACAAAATGTCCGCTCCTCAGACAGTGGTGATACGTTCATTTGACAATGGCAAGACCTGGCAGGGCAAGGAGTGCTGCGGCATTGATGACAATGAGGTCATCTCGCGAACCGTGGATTCCCGTTCGACGTATGACGGTATGCCGTCAGGTGTCTGGCTGAATGACAATAACGGTATCGCTGTCCCTATGGAGGTCTGGCATGGCAAATACGTCGTTGACCAGACACCTGTAGTCGTAAAGACAGATCCTGAAACCAATTGGCGCAGGGATTTGGAGAAAATCCGCAAGACGGGCGGCCCTGACTGGCCGATGAAGAAGCAGGTCAACAAGGATTTTTACGGCTATGGTCCTTACAGTACGAAACTGGGTACCGGGGAGATGGTGATTCTCAGCAACGGACAATATAAGGGCAAGCAGGGAATCTGGACGTTCATCGGAGACAAGACTGCTGACAATTTCACCAATGCGACTTCTCCTTTTGACGGATATTGGGGCTCCATTGACTATATTGATGACAATAAGGTGCTTGCAACCGGAACAGTGAAATATTCAGAGGACAATGTGACGAGAGGGATTGTGAGGATGGAAATCGGACGACTGAATTATTCCAAAAAACTCAAGAAGGGGGACGTCCCGATGTCCGGTATCAGGGAATTCAACAGGGAAATCAATGACTGCTGGTTCCTCGGACATTCTTTCGACTCATATTTGTTCGCAGACTTCGGTTATACTGATACATGTCTTACGTTTATATCGTATCTTTATGATTCGAAGATTACGGCCCTTTCCACCGAGAATTCCGATGCGCCGGAAATTTTGATTGCGCGTTTTGGAGGCCCTCAGTATAAGGCAGTTGTAAATGCGAACGGAGATTATGCCATCTATGTGGAGGACAATATTTCATGGAAGAAAATCGCTGAAGGACGTACATCTGACGTGGAAATTGCAGGTACTGTCAATGATGACACCGACATTGACCTCGGTTATGCCGTCAGTCTCCGGATTCCTTGGGCTCTGATCGGCGGAAAACCTTCCCGCGGAGAGGTGATCAAGGCACATCTGCGTCACCACTACAAGGCGAAGACTTCGGAAAAGCCGGCATGGAGCATCGAGGATGTGGAAGGGGAGAATAGTGACTATCCTGCAGAATGGCTCTCTTTGACATTGAATTAAAAGATTATTATGAATAAGATATACACTGGCTTGGCGCTTCTTGCTGCGGTGTCTTTGGCTTCTTGCAAGGCAGAAGGACCTGATGACGGCGGCAAGCAGATTCCATCGGAATCGACGACATTGACATTGACTCCTTTTGAAAAGCTCAATGCTTCCGCCGATGCGGTCAATTCGCATAAGGATGATTGGGCGCAATCTGTTCTGACATTGAATTATCGGAGTATTGTAAATGTCGGAGCTTCTGTCCTGGGAACAGACTCGCCTTCATATAGCCGGATCGTGAAACTCGCTGACGGGTCATATATCCTTACAGCGCATGATTATTATTCGGGAGGGAACGGTTCCACTGTTTACTGGGCCACCAGTAAGGATCTTGCCAATTGGACCCATCAAGGCAAATTGTTTGCATCCCGTAGCGTCGTGAATGCCCGCGGGCAGGATGCTACCAGACTTTATACGAACGGCTTCGGCAAGGTACTCTCGAACGGAGACGTGCTGATGTTCGCATCTTTCAGAACTACAGGTACTTATGCTTTCTGGAAGTGGAGAGATGAGCAGGGGATTGAAATGCGTCGCAGTACGGACAACGGCAAGACTTGGAGTGAACCTTATGAAGTGTACCGCGGTCCGAATTGGGAAGCGATAATGCTTGAGGACAGTGACGGAGATCTGGAATTGTATTTTTCCGAAAGCCGCCCGTGGATTTCCGGGAGCCATTCAGGAACGTCGATGGTACGTTCTACGGATGGTGGCAAGACCTGGCTTCCGGGATTGGGCAAAGAGCCGTATCGTGTTATCAGGCATACCTGGTATGATGCACATCAGGAAAGATGGCTGTTCACTGATCAGATGCCCGGGCTTATCATATTGAATGACAGTAAATGCAAGGCCGGTGTGTTTGAATCTGCCCACGACTATCCTGTCGGCGACAGTGTGAATTTCTGCATTTCCTTTGCGTGGTCTCCTGAAGACGGCAATTGGAACTACATTGAAGGTGAAGAAAAAGATGGTACCGGTCTGGACGTGAAGACTGCTAAAGTAGGTCCTGTGGACAGGAAGATTGACGTGTGGAAAGGCTCTGCTCCAAGTCTTCTCCAGTTTCCGTCCGGAGAAACGGTCGTTTCATACGGACAGGATGCATACCAATGGCTCCGTATCGGAGATTCCCAGGCGAGGAATTTTGGCGCTGCCGGTAAATATCTTCCTGCCAAGGGGTCCTGGAGTTCCATTCTTCTGGATGGTTCGCATGAACTCATTACTCATATGCGCAATAGCACTGACAGCAAGAACGTCGGCGTGACGCTTTGCAAATTGGCTCTTAATCACCGCATTGCCGCGTCTTCCCACAAAGTCGTCATTGACGGCGGGAATTCCGACTGGGTCAATGCTGATGACGCATTGTTTGCAGGCAGCAAATGTCAGGCGCAAGCTACATTGAGATGTGCCGCTGATGCTGACAATATTTATTTTCTTGTGGAATGCCGTGACGAGAACGTGTCGAAGGATGATTATGTCCAGGTATTCGTCGCGCCGTCTGATGCATCGAAACTGAATGCTCAATCACTAAGAGTCAAAGTCGGGCTTAACGGTCTGAGGAATCAGGGAGTTTATGCCGGCAACTGGATTGAAAAAGATTTGGGAGCGAAGGCGGTTGTGCGCTACGACGCGACACTTTCAGATGCGTCTGATGTTGACAATGGCTGGCTGGCGGAGATTTCCGTTCCGCGTTCTTCGGTCAAGGTCGTGGACGGCAAGGTGAAAGTGAATCTGGCGTTGTTCGATATGGAGGGTGGTGAAGATGCCATTGTCTCCACTGGCGAGAAGAATCCTCAGAAATGGATTACGGTGACCGGGCTTTAGAAAACGCTTTTGACATTTCATTTTTTCCGGCATATGGATACATTTGTATTACCATTTTTTTTGTTACGAAAAAGTCGTTACGAAAAAATGGTAATATTTGTGTTTTTTATTATCTTTGTGAAAACATGCAGTTATGAAAAACCCATTTGTCACTTCCGGATATGCCGGAGCCGAGTATTTCTGCGACAGAATACAGGAAACTGATGATTTGAGGAGCTTGCTCTTCAACGAACACAATATAGCCCTCATTTCTCCACGGAGGCTCGGCAAGACGGAACTTATCTGTCATGTTTTTGACTGTAATGAGTTTAGAGAATCCTATTACTGTTTCCTTGTGGATGTCTATGCAACAAAGTCATTGAGCGATTTTGTCAATCTTCTTGGAAAGGCTGTCCTTGACGCGCTGAAGCCCAAAGGAAAAGCTGTTTGGGAGAAATTCGTAAGGGCATTGGGCACGGTCCGCCCGGAAATATCCTTTGACATTAACGGTATGCCGTCTTGGAGTATAGGACTTGGCGAAATCAGAAATCCGGTGGCGACGCTTGATGAGATATTCTCATACCTTCAATCCGCTGACCGTCCATGCATTGTTGCCATTGACGAGTTCCAGCAAATCACAAAATATGACGACAATACGGTCGAGGCGACGATAAGAACCTATGTGCAGAGGACGACAAATGCACATTTCATATTTTCCGGGAGTCAGAGGCATCTTATGGACGGTATGTTCACTTCTCCTTCGAGACCGTTCTACCAGAGCGTAACGATAATGAACCTCAGTCCTTTGCCACTTCAGAAATATACTGATTTTGCAGTGGAGAAGTTCGCTGAAAACGGGAAGTCGATAGAACCGGAAGTCGTTGCCGTGCTGTATGACCGTTTTGATGCCGTGACCAGCTACATTCACCGTACTCTCAATGTCCTTTTTTCACGAACAGAGAAGGGGGGAACATGCAGCGTCGGTATGATTGAAGATGCTGTCGATTTTATCGTGAGGCTTTCTTCTGACACATACGAGTCACTTCTCTACCAGATGTCTGTGAAGCAGCGTGATGTTTTCCTTGCGATAGCCTCGGAAAAGAGCGCCCGCGAGGTGACCGGCAGCCGTTTTATAAAAAAGTATGGACTGGTTTCTCCGAGCAGCGTATCTTCCGCAGTCAAATCCTTGCTTGACAAGGACTTCATAACCAATGACAAGGGCACATATTCCGTCTATGACAAATTTTTCCTTCTCTGGCTCAGCAGACAGAATCTTCTCGTTCCTTGATTTCCACGCCGGGACTCCAGATTTCTGGGGCCCCGGTTTTAAAATGCCCTCTCAGATACGTCAGTGGCTGTTGTGGAATAGTATTTGATAGGTGGTGGGTTTCGCTTAATCTATTCCGTTTATGAGAAAGTTAGACAAAAAGACCATCATCGGTGTTGTAGCGGCGGCAGCTGTCGTTGTAGTCGGGCTCGTTATCTTTCTGAGACCCAAGCATTTTGAGGAAGTCCTCCCTATAGTGGGCGTGGACACGGTGCGTACGCGCAATGTGGAAGTCTATGGTGAATTTCCGGGGAAAATCCGTGCCCAGCAGTTTGTGGAGGTCAGGGCAAGGGTTGAAGGATATCTCGAGAAGATGATGTTCGCAGAGGGAACTTATGTAAAAAAAGACCAGATACTCTTTATCATTGATCCGAAACAATACAAGGCGCAGGTCGATAGGGCTGAGGCGTTGGTTACGAAGAACAAGGCCATCGCACTCAAGGCGGAGCGTGACCTCGCCAGAATCAAGCCCCTGTATGAGCAGAAGGCTGCAAGCCAGCTGGATCTGGACAATGCTGTCGCAGCTTATGAAAGTGCCAAGGCTGATGTCAATGTCAGTGAGGCCAATCTCACGGAAGCCCGTCTTGCTTTGAGCTATACCACAGTGCGTTCACCTATAAGCGGTTACATCAGTGAGAGGCACGTGGATATCGGTACGTTGGTGGGTCCGGGCGCGCAGTCGCTTCTGGCCAATGTTGTCAAGAGTGATACCGTTCTGGTGGAATTCAAGATGACAGACTTGGATTACCAGAAGTCCAAGGCCAGGAATGTGAACCTCGGACAGCAGGACACCAGCCGTCACTGGAATCCTTATGTCACCATTACATTGGCGGACAAGTCTCAATATAAATATATTGCTGTCCGCTAAAAGTTAGCGAGCAACGAGATATC
>ULTZ01061314.1_pt1 | contig 16673 bp, 7 predicted proteins | sample 1957981 | NCBI WGS metagenome assembly ULTZ01 (sample SAMEA4835745, study PRJEB28245) | human gut metagenome | biome: gut microbiome; material: fecal sample | place: Denmark | collected 2008
AGCCGCCGACGCGTTGCCTAAAGAAAACAAGCAACGCACATTGAAAGTCAATGCACAAGTCATAAAACCACACTTGCTGACAGATGAAATATTGGTGACCGGACGCCTGGTTCCTGACGAAGAAGTGAGTCTGTCTTTTGAAACCTCCGGAAAGATCACCGATATTTTTTTCACAGAAGGCACATTGGTAAAACGAGGAGAATTACTTGCCAAAGTAAACGACCGGCAGTTACAGGCTCAGTTAAAACGTCTGGAAGCACAAATACCTTTAGCCGAAGACCGTGTGTTCCGCCAAAACGCCCTGTTAAAACGAGATGCGGTCAGTAAAGAAGCATACGAACAGGTAAAAACCGAACTTGCCACCCTTAACGCTGATATCGAAAATATCAAAGCCAACATTGACATGACCGAACTCCGCGCACCATTCGACGGTATCATCGGATTGAGGCAGGTCAGTACGGGAGCATACGCCTCCCCCACCACTGTAGTAGCCAGACTGACCAAAGTGACTCCATTGAAAGTAGAGTTCGCTGTACCGGAACGTTATGCCCGGGAAATTAAAAAAGGGACTAACCTGGAGTTCAAAGTAGAAGGAAGGCTGGATACCTATCATGCACAGGTTTATGCAACCGAATCCAGTATAGATATGGAAACCCATTCATTGAACATCCGTGCCATCTACCCCAACCGCAACGGCGAACTGCTGGCAGGCAGATATGCAGATATTCAATTAAAACAAAAAGAAATAGAAGATGCGATAGCGATTCCATCCGAAGCGATTGTCCCCGAAATGGGTAAAAATAAAGTATTTGTTTATCGTAGCGGAGTTGCAGACCCTGTAGATGTTATCATAGGTCTTCGTACCGAAGCCGAAGTACAGATTGTACGAGGATTGTCTGTGGGTGATACCATCCTGACATCGGGTACACTGCAATTACGTAAGGGAATGCCTGTGGAACTTCAGGCCATTAACTAACAACTAAAAAAATACTTTTATGAATATTTCCGAACTTAGTATCCGTAGGCCTGTGCTCGCCACCGTGCTTACCATCATCATATTACTTTTCGGACTGATCGGTTACAATACATTGGGAGTCCGCGAATATCCTTCGGTAGATAATCCGATCATCTCTGTTACCTGTAGTTACTCGGGTGCCAATGCCGATGTAATCGAGAATCAGATAACCGAGCCTTTGGAACAAAACATCAACGGTATTCCGGGAATCCGTTCTTTGTCCAGTGTCAGCCAACAAGGGCAATGCCGTATCACAGTGGAATTTGAATTATCCGTCGATTTGGAAACTGCCGCCAATGACGTACGTGACAAAGTGTCCCGCGCACAACGTTACCTGCCACGCGACTGTGACCCTCCTACTGTATCCAAGGCTGATGCCGATGCAACGCCTATCCTGATGGTAGCTATCCAAAGTGACAGCCGCTCTCTGTTGGAACTGAGTGAAATAGCAGACTTGACCGTAAAAGAACAACTGCAAACCATTTCGGATGTAAGCAGCGTATCTATTTGGGGAGAAAAACGTTATTCCATGCGCCTATGGCTCGACCCCACCAAAATGGCAGGATATGGTATTACTCCGGTAGATGTAAAGAACGCGATAACCAATGAAAATATAGAACTCCCCTCGGGCAGCATTGAAGGTAATACCGTAGAGTTGACCTTACGCACCATGGGACAAATGCACACCGCTAAAGAATTCAATAACATCATATTAAAAGAAGTAGGCGGAAGAGTGGTCCGTTTCAGCGATATCGGTTACGCCGAACTAGGTCCGGCAGATATCAAGAGTTACATGAAAATGAACGGAGTGCCGATGGTAGGTGTCGTTGTCATTCCACAACCCGGTGCCAACCATATCGAAATCGCCGATGCCGTATACCAGCGTATGGAGCAGATGAAGAAGGACTTGCCCGACGATGTGAAATACAGCTATGGCTTTGACAACACTAAGTTTATCCGCGCTTCCATTGATGAAGTAAAAAGTACGGTGTATGAAGCGTTCGTACTGGTTATCATCATCATTTTCCTGTTCTTGCGCGACTGGCGCGTGACACTGATTCCCTGCATTGTGATTCCGGTTTCATTGATCGGAGCTTTCTTTGTGATGTACATAGCAGGTTTCTCCATCAATGTGCTGACCATGCTGGCGGTGGTATTGTCCGTAGGTTTGGTAGTGGATGACGCCATCGTTATGACAGAGAATATCTATATCCGCATAGAACGAGGTATGCGTCCGTTCGAAGCAGGAATAGAAGGGGCAAAAGAAATTTTCTTCGCTGTTATCTCCACCACTATCACCTTGGTGGCAGTGTTCCTGCCCATCGTATTTATGGAAGGAACCAGCGGACGTCTGTTCCGTGAGTTCAGTTTCGTTGTGGCAGGTTCGGTCATCATTTCTTCCTTTGCCGCATTAACGTTCACCCCTATGCTGGCAACCAAGCTATTGATAAAACGGGAAAAACAGGGATGGTTCTACCAAAAGACAGAGCCTTTCTTTGAAGGTATGAACCGCATATATGCCCGTTCACTGAACGCTTTTCTTAAAAGACGCATATGGGCAATACCTGTTACAGTGATTATGTTGATAGCCATCGGAGTACTTTGGGTCCAGATACCCGCTGAAATGGCTCCGATGGAAGACCGGTCGCAAATAAGTATCAATACCCGTGCAGCCGAAGGCGCCAGCTATGAATACATCCGTGATTATACGGAAGATATCAACAATCTGGTAGATTCTATTATACCCGATGCCGAATCTGTAACCGCACGTGTTTCCAGTGGCAGTGGAAATATACGTATCACATTGAAAGATATCAAAGATCGTGATTACACCCAGATGGAAGTTGCCGAACGTATCTCACAGGCCATCCGCAACAAGACGAAAGCACGTGCCTTTGTGCAACAACAGTCTTCTTTCGGCGGACGGAGAGGAAGTATGCCCGTACAATATGTACTACAAGCTGTCAGTATAGAAAAACTGGAGAAAGTATTACCGGCTTTTTTAAGCAAAGTATATGACAACCCTACTTTCCAGATGGCGGACGTGGACCTGAAGTTCAGCAGCCCGGAAATGAGAGTGAATATTAACCGTGATAAGGCAGGTACAATGGGAGCCACCGTGCGTGATATAGCCGAAACACTGCAATACGGTCTCAGCGGACAACGTATGGGCTATTTTTATATGAATGGAAAACAATATGAGATTTTGGGTCAGATAAACCGCCAACAACGTAATACACCGGCCAATATCAAATCTATTTACATACGAAGCGACAAAGGGGAAATGATTCAATTGGACAATCTGGTAGAATTTGTAGAATCCGTAGCTCCTCCTAAATTGTACCACTACAACCGTTTTATTTCCGCTACCGTATCTGCCGGACTGGCAGATGGAAAGACCATCGGACAAGGCTTGGAAGAAATGGATAAAATCGCCGCCCAGACTTTGGACGAAACTTTCCGTACCGCCTTGTCGGGAGACTCCAAAGACTATCGGGAAAGTTCATCCAGCCTGATGTTTGCTTTCATTCTGGCATTGATACTTATCTATCTTATTCTGGCGGCACAGTTCGAAAGTTTCAAGGACCCTTTCATCATCATGCTTACCGTTCCTCTGGCCATTGCAGGAGCACTGATTTTCATGTATGCCGGTGGCATTACCATGAACATATTCAGCCAGATCGGTATTATTATGCTGATTGGTCTGGTAGCAAAGAATGGTATCTTGATTGTGGAATTTGCCAATCAGAAACAAGAATCCGGTGAAAACAAGATGCAGGCCATACGGGATGCCGCTTTGCAACGCTTGCGCCCTATTCTCATGACAAGTGCCTCTACCGTATTAGGCTTGATCCCGCTGGCATTCGCAACAGGAGAAGGCGCCAACCAACGTATCGCCATGGGTACGGCTGTCGTGGGAGGAATGTTAGTATCTACTTTCCTGACCATGTATATCGTACCGGCTATTTATAGTTATATATCTACCAACCGAAACGTTAAAACAGAAACTGTATGAAACGAATCATTATAACTTTATGTATCTGTACTGCATGGGTGGCTTCCACCTATGCGCAATATCCTTATACGCTGAAAAAATGTCTGGAGGAAGGACTTGCAAACAATTATTCCATACGTATCACCCGTAATGAAGAACAGATCAGCCATAACAATGCCACATTAGCAAATGCCGGTTATCTGCCGACTGTTGATTTGTCTGCCGGATATACAGGAACGTTGGACAATACGGATACCAAGAGTAGAAGTACAGGCACTACAGCCAGTGAACGAAACATCTACGACCAAACCTTAAAGGCCGGACTGGATGTAAACTGGACTCTGTTCGACGGATTCAATATCAGCACCACCTACAAAAAACTGAAGGAACTGGAACGCCAGGGAGAAACCAACACGCGTATTACCCTTGAAGACTTCATAGCGGGACTCACTGCCGAATACTATAATTATGTACAACAGGAAATACGTCTGAAGAACTTCCTTTACGCTGTGTCTTTATCCAAAGAACGCCTGCGCATTGTAGAAGAACGATACCATATCGGTAATTTTTCCCGGCTGGATTATCAACAAGCCAAAGTGGACTTCAATGCAGACAGTGCACAATATATGAAACAACAGGAACTGGTGGTTACCTCACGTATCAACCTGAACGAGTTAATGGCCGTACAGGAAGTCAACCGACCGCTACGTGTCAATGACTCCATTATAACAGTGAATGATGCGCTGAATTACGATGAATTATGGGAATCCACCCTCAAGACGAATGCCAACCTGCTGAAAGCTGATCAAAATACAACAATTGCCCAATTGGATTACCGTCAGGTTCTATCCCGTAATTATCCCTATGTGAAATTGAACGCCGGTTATGGCTATACATTCAACAAATATGAAACAAACGCCACCAGCCGGAGAAGCAATTGGGGACTAAACGGAGGAATTACCGTAGGCATTAACCTATGGGATGGTAACCGTCGCCGTGAAAAGCGCAATGCCAGCCTGCAAATACGTAACTCGCAACTGGAAAGAGAACAGCTGGAATTGGGCTTGAAAGCGGATTTAAGCAATCTGTGGCAGGCCTATCGCAATAATTTACGTTTATTAAATTTGGAACGCCAGAATCTGGTTGCCGCCCGTGAAAACCATGAAATAGCCAAAGAACGTTATCTGTTGGGAGATCTCTCCGGTATCGAGATGCGTGAAGCCCAAAAGAGCCTGCTTGATGCGGAAGAACGTATTTTGTCTGCTGAATATAACACCAAAGTCTGTGAAATTTCCCTGCTCCAACTAAGTGGAAGAATAACGAAATATCTCGAATAATCGTTATAGCCTTTACTTATAGCTTGTAATTCAGGGCAGTTATCCGTACCTTTGCACACAATTATCACTAAATATGTTGTAAAAAGATATGGGATTATTTATCAAGAAGCCTTTTGCTGCATTACAAGCCGAAGCCAATGAATCTGGAAACAAGACCCTGAAAAGAGTCTTGGGACCATGGAGCTTGATCGCATTAGGAGTAGGTGTTATCATCGGTGCCGGATTATTCTCCATCACCGGAACAGTAGCCGCAGGATACACAGGGCCTGCCATTACTTTATCTTTCGCCATAGCGGCAATCGGTTGTTGCTTTGCCGGTTTATGTTATGCCGAGTTTGCTTCCATGATACCTGTAGCAGGCAGTGCTTATACATACTCATATGCTACAATGGGCGAACTTATAGCATGGATTATCGGCTGGGATCTAGTATTGGAATATACTGTTGCCGCTACTACCGTCAGTATCAGCTGGAGCAGATATCTCGTTGTTTTTCTGGAAGGAGTGGGGATAAATATCCCCCATGCACTTGCTGCTTGTCCCTGGGACGGAGGTATTGTGAATATACCGGCCGCACTGATTGTAGTGCTGATGAGTATTTTTCTGATTCGTGGAACAGAAGGAAGTTCTATCTTTAACGGCTTCATTGTGTTCCTGAAAGTGGCAGTGATTCTTATTTTCGTTGTATTAGGATGGAAATACATTAATGCAGAGAATTATGTTCCTTATATCCCTGCCAATACTGGTACTTTAGGCGAGTTCGGATTCTCGGGTGTATTGCGTGGAGCAGCGATTGTATTTTTCGCCTTTCTTGGTTTTGATGCCGTAAGTACAGCCGCTCAGGAAACAAAAAATAATCCGAAACGGGATATGCCCGTCGGCATTCTAGGTTCCCTGCTGATTTGCACCATTCTTTATATGGTGTTTGCTTACGTAATGACGGGAGTTGCCCATTATTCTGACTTTGCAGGACAACAAGGTATCGCACCTGTTGCCGTAGCGATTGACCACATGGGATATGCAGATGCCACAGGAGTAATTCATCCGGATTATCCGTGGTTGAACCGGGCCATCGTACTGGCTATCCTGTTTGGTTACTGCTCGGTTATTATGGTAACTTTGCTAGGACAAAGCCGTGTATTTCTAAGTATGAGCCGCGACGGACTGTTGCCTCCTTTCTTTTCAAAGATTCACGAGAAATACCGGACACCGGCACACAGTAATTTGTTATTCATGGTCATTGTAGGAGGGCTGGCAGCATTTGTTCCGGCACGTGTAGCCGGAGAAATGACCAGTATAGGTACCTTATTCGCCTTCACATTGGTTTGCGCGGCAGTATTGATCGTGCGTAAAAGTATGCCTGACGTACATCGTGCCTTTAAAACTCCTTTTGTTCCCACGGTACCGATTCTGGGCATCCTTACCTGCCTTTGTATGATGTTGTTTCTTCCGGCTGACACTTGGATCCGATTGGTATTATGGATGCTGATAGGTCTGGATGTTTATGCCTGCTATGGAGTAAAACACAGCAAACTGGAACATAACGTAAAACGACGCAAAGGACTCACCATATTGAATATGACAGGAATCGCCCTGTCTGTACTTTCAGTTATTACAGGATTGTGGCATCAACAGACAGTAGGCTGGGAAGAAGACAAGACATTGCTCGCTATTTCGTTCGTCTTTGCGTTCACACATTGCGCATTCTATATGGTACGTATCTGGAAACAGACATCCGAGAAGAAGAAGTAAGCGTTTTCCACACGCTATCTGTTTCCATAACTTTCATTCACCGTAAGGGGGTAAATTCAATCCACCCCCTACCGTGAATAAAGTTATCATAGTTTCATACCCATCGGTTCTGAACCCATAATCAAGCCTTATAACCTATGAAAGTCTTAAGTTATCCATAGTAGAAAGAACATTTAAAAAACTTCTTCAAAAATGTTTTTAGCTACTACCACAGTATTTCCTTCAGGAATTGAGGAATAGAATCCTGTTTCTTTAGTCCATGCTTCTTCCAAGGTATAAAAATCAAGTTCCTCCGGTTGCTTTCCATCCAGGACACAAGCTAAATAATCAAAATAAGCCTTCCATCTCATAAAATAGAAATCTTTCAAAATGCCATTCCATTCTTTATGAGCATAATCACGAAGTCCGCCTTGATCTGCCGCTACACGATTTCCCCATGTAGTAATCTGAACACGTGCATTCCATTCGTATAATGCTTTTTCTTCCTGGGTCTGTCCTGCTGAACGTGCCGCTTCAATCCAAGTTCCAACCTTGAATTCTTTCCGGGTACCCAACAACTGGTCTTGCAATAGAATAAGATGCAGAAAATGCTGTGAAGCCAACTCAAATACTTGCTTGTCTCCTGCCCGAAACGCAGCCGTTACCACTTTTTGCATCAAACGCCCCTTTTCTGCCAATGCCTGCCGGAGCACATCCACCAAATCGAACTCAAAATTATTATTACCCTGATATTTATCAGCCACAGAAACCATCAGTCGGGCAGCCTCTATCACATCCTGCGGATTATAGTATTCTTTCATCTCCGACCAACTGGATACCTGATATACATCCAACCCCGGACGAGCGCAGAATACAGACTCATGCGTTCCCTGTTGTATTTTCTCCTTGGGACTATTATAAATACCGTTACCCAATAAATCCCAAACTTGTTGCAAAGCCTCATCCTCTACCCCATAACGAGCATATACGTATCCTTTCAACCACTCATCACGAGTAAACCGATGTTCACGCCACGGCAATTCCATCACCAGCTCATACATAACCGGATTGTTCTCAATACCTTCCGGAGTCATCCCTACTCCACGCAATGTCCTTCCGGCATGAACATCTGCTTTCGCGTCATAAAAGCCATCAATCAGCGCATCCATTTTACCATGAAGCCCAATGTTACCACCAAAATTCAACAACATGCAGTACACCCACCCATGCTGCCCGTATCCTCCTTTGCGACACCACTCTGACGCCGGGTCTCCCCATTGCGGACGGCATTCGCTATGCAAGTCCAAGACTAACAGGTCTCCTGCTTCCAGATGCTCTATCATCGGAGTACGAGGATTGTCCTGCCATGCCTGAGCCACCCACACAGCATCCGGATTTGTTTTTTTCATGGCTTTCATGATGGCTTTACCGGCTGCATCCAAATTTACTCCTTGAGTACTTCCCCCTTCATGAAACGGATCAATAGCGTAAAAACCAGTTTTTCCATACAGTTTTGTCAGTTCTCTATAATACAAAGCAGAGATTTCTTCAAAGCGTTCATCCTCCGGCTGTAAAAAGGCAGGACGATGATAGCTGCACCAAAATCCGGGATCAGCAACATTCAATCCTAATTTCTCCTTTGCATTATGAGGAACCATGCCACAATATCCCGGCAACACAGGTTCGATGCCATATTCACGCATTCTTTTTACAATCTTCTTCTGAAGTTTTTCCTGACGGGTATACCAACTTTCAGGATTAGGTCCTCCCCATCCTTCCAGATTATTCATCAACCACCAAGCTGTAAAACCCGGTCCGGCTACAAATTCATTAATTTCATCCTTAGTATATCCCAGTTTTAGAAGTACATTTCTCCAAACCGACTCAGTCCCTGTCAATGCCAGGGAAAGATTGATACCGTGAAGCGCCATCCAATCTATCTCCTTTTCCCAACGCTCCCAGTCCCCAAAAGCCATGGAATAAGAGAAAGTACAATAATTCAGATCATAACGATAGGGCAGATCCGTTTCATGCCGTTCCTTTTTAGTCACAGGAGGCAAAACAGCAGGCAGTTTTGCAGTCATTCCATTCCAAGAAAGATGTATGCCTGCATAATATTTCAAATACCAATTCAATCCGGTAGCAATATTTACATAGTCATTACCCCGGATAATTACTTTATCACCTTTCTGATCGAGTTCAAAAAAATCGGTTTCCGATTTCTGACGTTCAATAATAAATTTGGAGGAAGCTCCTTTGTCGATGCGCTCTAATAATCCTGTAACAGGAGAAGAAAATAAGTTGCTTGTCATCCATAACAGCACAAACAACAATCGTAGTTTTTTCATCATATTATTAAGGTAACGGATAACACCAATTAAATAAAAAACAGAACAGCCCCCTCGCCTTTAAAGGGAGGAAGGCTGTATTAGTATTATTACGGAATTATTTAATTATTTACAATTTCCAAGGCAACGCGGCTTCAACTGCTTGAAGAAGTCATTACCTTTATCGTCCACCAAGATGAATGCCGGGAAATCTTCCACTTCAATTTTCCAGATAGCTTCCATACCCAATTCCGGATATTCCACACACTCAATGCTCTTGATATTATTCTGAGCAAGGATAGCAGCCGGACCACCAATAGAGCCCAGATAGAAACCGCCATACTTCTTACAAGCATCCGTTACCTGCTGGCTACGATTACCTTTTGCCAACATTATCATGCTACCGCCATGTGACTGGAACAAATCCACATACGGGTCCATACGTCCTGCTGTAGTGGGGCCCATAGAACCACAAGCCATACCTTCCGGAGTCTTTGCCGGACCGGCATAATAGATAGGATGATCTTTGATATACTGCGGCAAATCTTCGCCACGATCCAAACGCTCTTTCAATTTAGCATGAGCGATATCGCGACCTACAATAATGGTTCCGTTCAATGACAGACGGGTAGCTACCGGATACTTGGTCAATTCTTTCAGGATATCCGCCATCGGTTGGTTCAAATCAATCTTAACCACATCGCCTTCACCGGCTTCACGGAGTTCTGCCGGAATCAGCTCACCCGGTTTATCATCCATCTTTTCAATCCAGATACCGTCTTTATTGATCTTACATTTTATATTACGGTCAGCAGAACAGGAAACGCCCAGACCGATAGGACAAGAAGCACCGTGACGAGGCAAGCGGATGATGCGGACATCGTGAGCCATATACTTACCACCAAACTGTGCACCCAAGCCAATCTTATAAGCTTCTTCCAATACTTGTTTTTCCAGTTCCACATCGCGGAAAGCACGCCCGTATTCATTACCGGTAGTAGGCAACTCGTCATAATAGTGAGTAGAAGCTAGCTTAACAGTCAGCAAGTTCTTCTCTGCCGATGTACCACCGATTACAAATGCAATATGATAAGGAGGACAAGCAGCCGTACCCAAAGTCTTCATTTTTTCAACAAGGAAAGGAACCAATGTAGCCGGATTCAATACAGCTTTCGTTTCCTGATATAAATAGGTCTTGTTCGCCGAACCACCACCTTTAGTCACACAAAGGAACTTGTATTCCATACCTTCAGTAGCTTCCAAATCAATTTGTGCAGGCAGGTTACATTTGGTGTTCACCTCATCGTACATAGTCAAAGGAGCATTCTGAGAATAACGAAGATTTTCTTCCGTATAAGTCTTATAAACTCCCAAGGAAAGGGCTTCTTCATCACAATAGCCGGTCCATACCTGCTGACCTTTCTCACCATGGATAATAGCAGTACCCGTATCTTGACAAAGAGGTAATTTGCCTTTAGCTGAAACTTCCGCATTACGCAAGAAAGTCAATGCTACATACTTATCGTTATCACTGGCTTCGGGATCACTCAGAATCTTAGCAACCTGTTCATTGTGTGAACGGCGAAGCAAGAAAGAAACATCACGGAAAGCAGCGTTAGCCATAGCAGTCAGACCTTCTTTTTCAATCTTCAAGATAGGTTTTCCTTCAAACTCACTTACTGACACATAATCTTTAGTCAGCAAATAATACTCGGTTTTATCAGGTCCCAACGGGAACATGTGCTGATAATGGAACGGAGGTGTTGCCATATTGATACTTATTTTAGTTAAAAGTTATTAGTGTGACAAAGGTAGTAACTATTATCGAAATTTTTCCTTAATTAGCGTGAAAACTTTCAAGGAATGTCCTTACCTTTGCCAACTCATTAAAATAACATCACATTATACATGAAAAGATTAGGCAAATTCTTATTTATTACTTCATTACTGTTATGCTTTCTCATCCCTCGAGGATGGACACAAACCCAAGCAAAAAACCAACCGGACAGTATCGAACTCAAACTGAAGGAAATCTACACAAAACGGGAAGTCATGATTCCCATGCGTGACGGAATCAAGCTTTACACCGCTGTCTACGAACCGAAAGACAACAGCAGGCAGCATCCTATCCTGATGCACCGCAGCCCTTACTCTTGTTCCCCATACGGAGAAGGATTTGACCGTCATTTCAGAACTAATCTGAAAAACTATATAGAGCACCGATATATTATCGTCTTCCAAGATGTACGTGGACGACATAAGAGTGAAGGAATATTTATCCAAGTACGCCCTCTCAACAAAAACAAAAAGGGTAAGAAAGATAAAAAGAATATAGACGAAGCTACGGACACATACGATACCATAGAATGGTTGATTCACAACACATATAATAACGGAAATGTAGGAACATGGGGAATCAGTTATGATGGTTTCTATGCCACTATGACAGCCTCCTCCAATCATCCGGCTTTGAAAGCTGTTTCTCCGCAAGCTCCCGTCACCGACTGGTTCCGTGGAGATGACCGTCATCACAACGGAGCCTTCACCTTGCTGCAAACCACTAATTTCCTTCCCAGACTGGAAGGACGCCACATGGGAAAAGGAGTGATGAACCAAATTGTAAAGAATGATGTTTACACAGATTTTCTGGCACTCGGTACCTTTAAGAATGTAGACGACCTGGTACGTGATACCACACAGACATTGTGGAATGATATCAAAAACCATCCTGATTTCGATGATTTCTGGAAAGAGCGCGATGCACGCACCTCCTGTTATAACTTGAAGCCAGCCATATTGGTGGTAGGTGGACTGTATGACTCCGAAGACTGTTACGGAGCCTGGAATCTTTATAAAGCCATCAAAGAGCAATCACCGGACACAGATTTATATCTGACATTCGGTCCTTGGTGGCATGGAGCATGGACAGTACGCGGATTCCAAGGTTTCGGTAATCTGTATTTCGGTAAAAGCACTTCGGCTTATTACATGGACAAAATAGAATATCCTTTTTTCCGATATTTCCTGGAAGGAAAGGGAGAAAAGCCCAAGCATAAAGTAAATATATTCCATACAGGTGAAAACGAATGGAAAACATACAACGAATGGCCTGTACAAAAGACTGCCGGTACACCTTATTATATACATAAGAACGGATCAGTATCCACACAAGCACCGGCAGAACAAGAGTCTTATTCAGAATATATTTCAGATATGTCACGTCCGGTACCCTATACGGCAAACCCTACCACTTACCGGACAAAAGAATTCATGGTAGATGACCAACGCTTTGCTACTTCACGTCCCGATGTCATTACTTTCATGACGGAGCCGCTATGTGATACATTAACATTGGTCGGTCCTATAGAAGTGGAATTAATGACTGCCATCAGTAGTACTGACGCTGATTTTATGGTGAAAGTAATTGATGTATATCCTGAAAAATTTGAATATTCCAAAACTGCACGCAGTTATTTAAAGAGTGACTACCCAATGAGTGGGTACCAGCTGATGATTCGTGGCGAATTATTCAGAGGACGCTTCCGTAAGGGATTCGACAATCCCCTGCCTTTCAAACCGGAAGAAATAACTCCGGTTAATTACACACTGTATGATGTGGCACACACATTCCTGCCGGGACACAGACTGATGATTCAAATTCAAAGTTCCTGGTTCCCCATTATTGACCGCAATCCACAAAGGTTTATTGATACCTATCATTGTACGGTAGAAGATTTTGTGATGAAACAAAAGATCAAAATTTATCATCAGCAAGGAGCTGCAAGCAGAGTTATACTACCTGTGGTAAAAAAATAAAAAGGGAGTATCCAAACAAGCTCAAATGTCATCCAATAGCAAGAGCCGTATGACTACTCCAGCATTCATACGGCTCTTTTTATATGTAACTACCATCTGTAACTTTTCCGAAGGTTCATCTTAGTCTGGATACTCTCATCAAAAATATCATATAGAAGCAATCCGTTCTATCAACTCGTTACCCAACGCTGTTTTCGCTTTAATATGCTGCAATACCGCTGTCACAAACGGATTACTTTCAAATACCCCACGCACCTGTTCAAAATCCTGCTCCATTTCTTCACGTGATCCATCTGCACCGAACCCCGTCATAGCAGACAAAGAAAATTCCTTTTTCGCATCGGCATAGACCATTTTATCCAATCCGACAACAGCCTCCTGCCACTTCTTCACGATAGCAATAACATCCTTTGCCGTTATTTCATCGGAACGCAGATTATAAAACTCAAGCATCTTCCCATACGCCCATGTCCACTCGTATGTATAATAATTACGATGCATCTCAACAAAACGGTCATGAATCTGATCCACATTAGTCAGGATTCCAGATTCTATATCTGCCATCAACTTCTCTATTTCACTTTTAGGAGCGATCAATCCGGAAATATCCACCCATTCTCCTGTCCCTATCTCTGTATCAGGAATCAACCGGGCACGGATTTCCTCATCACTGCTAAAACGAACCTCCTCCAAACGCTTGATTAATGAATTACCCAAAAATTTATGAATAGCCGTTTCATAAAAACGAATGCCATTATTTAAAGAAGAATTCTTAATTTTCGCACTTTGGTAAGAGTAAGTTTCTGAAGTTTCTCCGGATACTTTACGTAATTCTTTCAGAATACTACGCCCTTTCATCATTTTCTGAATAGTATAGGGACTCAACAGGTTATAATTAATCTGATCCAAACGGTTCGGATCTTTACGTTTGTCACGTTTAGGCCACTTTTGAGCATCCCGAATCGTACCTACACTCCGCAAATTCACCCCTGGCACCAGATAAGTGGTATTTTGCTGCTCTATCAGATAAGAAAAAGGCAGATTAGAAGTATCGGCATGATTCACATGACGCCCCATAACCAAAGAAAATGCACCTACACGTGCGGGCCATAAAATATAAGAATCGGAAGTAGTCTTCGCCCCACGCTCCATAGCCCCCTGATGAATCGGACCTAACTTATACATATGGTTGCTTTGATTAGAGCCGGAACCCGCATTCATAAAAGAGAACATTCCGGCAATCAGCAAAGTAGACTTATGATGAGTCACCGTAAAGGGTCCGGCAAAAATGGCACATGCCTCACCGTTCTCTTCTTGACAATTACTGAAAAACAAAGAATCGGATGCAGAATAGTTATGTCCCAAATGACATGCCTGGCTGATAAAGCAACGGGTCAACATAGTTCCATCTTCCACATTGGAGCCGCTTGATATAATAAAATCATCGCATACCACTCCATAGCCGATATGAATAGGCGCTTGCTCATTACTGTTCAAGCTACCGTTTTTCAATCGTCCCGCCCCTTCTATCTTACAATAATCACCTATTCGTACATTCTTTATATATCCCGCATCAACAATGGTAACATGGTGGCCAATAGTACCTGTATCCGAAGCATTCTCTTCAGCATACCGGTCAATAATGGCTTTCATCCGGCAAATCAATTCAGGACGATGACGGTATAATGCCAGAATATAGGCCTGATGCGCTGACAGACGATCATGAATAGGCACTTCACGTCCACCCGTTTCATTCAATACAGCTACTTCAACGCCATTCCCAAACTTGCTCCGGCCATCTACCAGAATGATATCTACATTCTCTATAAATGCATAATCCCCAATGATATAGTTGGCTATATAGTTCTTTATATTCTCAATACAACAATTATCGCCCACCGTTACATTATGCAAGGTCGCATGATACAATCCGGAATGTTTACGCATACCACCTGCCAACGTAAACTCATCTTCAAAGACCCCCAATCTGACCTTTCCGGAAAAACGGGTATGATAAATATAGTCCGTCTTAAAGTTCTCTACTACTTCAATTTCATCCCAATCAACCGCAGTGCATGATCTCTCTTTTAATTGTTGTATTTCTTCTTGTGTAAGTGAACGATAAGTTTTCATCTTCTATATGTATTTATTCTTCATCATAGGTTTGATAAAGAAAATCGTTATAAGGATACTTCTGTACGTGTAGCTCGCGCACCTTATTATATATAATAGTCTTCAATTCATCCATATTTATTTTCTCTCTGGCAGAAATGAAGATACAATTATCATTCAATTTTGCCATCCATGTCTTCATCAGTTCTTCCAATGTAATATTCTCCCTGGTTTTAGGAGTCAAATCATCCTCTGCTTTCTCTATATAGGTATAAGCATCTATCTTGTTAAAAACAATCATGGTAGGCTTTCCACCTGCCCCCAAGTCAGCAATCGTTTTATCAACCACAGAAATTTGTTCCTCAAAATCCGGATGAGAAATATCCACCACATGAATCAGCAGATCTGCTTCACGCACTTCGTCCAAGGTTGATTTAAAGGAATCAACCAAATCCGTTGGTAATTTACGGATAAATCCTACGGTATCTGTAAGCAGAAATGGCAGATTCTCAATAATCACTTTGCGTACTGTGGTGTCCAATGTTGCAAAAAGTTTATTTTCAGCAAAGACCTCGCTTTTTGAAAGCAAATTCATTAAAGTAGATTTTCCCACATTGGTATACCCTACCAAAGCTACACGTATCATACGCCCACGGTTTTTACGTTGAGTGGACTTCTGTTTATCAATTTCAGCCAACCGTTCTTTCAACAATGACATACGATTCAAAATGATACGACGGTCCATTTCCAACTGAGTTTCACCCGGCCCACGTAATCCCACAGAGCCTTTACCTCCACCGGCACCGGATCCACCTCCCTGACGCTCCAAGTGAGTCCACAAACGTTGCAGACGAGGCAGCATATACTTATATTGGGCCAACTCCACTTGTGTTTTAGCATTTGCAGTTTGAGCCCGCATGGCAAAAATATCCAGAATCAGCGAAGTACGGTCCAAAATCTTCACTTTCAGTTCAGCTTCTATATTACGTATCTGCTTGGCAGAAAGTTCATCATCAAAAATCACCATTCCGACTTCACGCTCATTTTCCTCTTCCTGATGAATATATTCCTTGATTTCTTCCAGCTTTCCTCTACCGACATAAGTCACGGAATTGGCAGCAGGCAGTTTCTGAGTAAACCTTTTCACCACTGTTGCTCCGGCCGTTTCGGCCAAGAACTCCAACTCATCCAAATACTCCTTGGTCTTACGCTCATCTTGTGTCTGAGTAATCAAACCAACTAAGATGGCAGTTTCAACCTGTGCTTCAGAAATTACAAATTCTTTCATTTATCTATCAATCTAAATAAGTTCGCGACAAATATAACAAAAAAAGAGGATGAA
>ULTZ01059104.1_pt1 | contig 16591 bp, 15 predicted proteins | sample 1957981 | NCBI WGS metagenome assembly ULTZ01 (sample SAMEA4835745, study PRJEB28245) | human gut metagenome | biome: gut microbiome; material: fecal sample | place: Denmark | collected 2008
CACATAAATCAAAGAAATCTTCAAAATATCGCTGCTTGAAGTATCGAACTTTTCTTTTGTAATTGACGAAAAAAAGAAGGTGCATCGCTCATTACGACACACTCTCTTTTTTTGACCTGACTTCGTCAACGTGTCGCCCAAAAATCATCAGAGAACAATGGTGCGATACGTTGATGCCGTTTTATAAGCATTATCCGATTGATAGTCTGCTTGTTTTGAGGGAAGGTTATCTGTATTTTCACAATGGTTTACGCGAATCAAGCACCTTGTCAACACTCATGTTTATATTGGACAATTTAGGAAGTCATCATACAGCCATCCACAAGCGCACCATCTGCATCGCCAGGTCTGCCTGTGGACAGCTGTGCTCCCTCCTTCGCCCCGCTACAGCTCTTTCAGGATGCGCGAATTGGCACGATCGATCACCACGTTACCCAGAGAAGCCAGGTAGATTTGTGTCGTGCGCTCGGAGTGATGGCCCATGCCCTCGCTGATGACCGACAGCGGGATGTGCTTGCTGCGGGCTATGCTCGCCCAGCTGTGACGTGCCACATACATCGTCAGTGGGGAGGACAGGCCGAGCTTCCGGGACAAAGTCTTCAGCTGACGGTTCACCAAGTGGATGGCGTTCAGGTACTGACGGCGCTCATCGTCGCTCCGACGGATGATGGGCAGCAGGTAGGGCGACTCGTTCACTGGATATTTGTCCAGCAGTGCCTGCATGCAACCCTCCCAGCGGATGCAGAGGCGTTGCCCCGTCTTCCGGCGGCGGTAGGTGAGAAAACCGCCCTTCAGATCGTTGCGGCGCAGGTAGGCCATGTCGACGAACGACATGCCACGGGTGTAGAAACTGAAGAGGAACATGTCGCGCGTAAAGTCGAGCGAGGCGTCGGCTGACAGGTCCAGCTGCTTCAGGTGCCGGATGACCGTCAGAGGGACAGCGCGCTTGCGGGTCTTCTCAATCCCCGTATAGACACGACGGAAGGGATACCGCTGCTCCGTCAGCCCGCAGTCCACCGCACGGTTGTAGACGGCACGGAGGATACGCATGTAGAACGAGATGGTGTTGAGGGCGATGCCCTCGGCCTTCAGGCAGGCTTCATAGGAGACGGCAAGGTCGGCATTCCACTCGTCGAGCGCCACGTCCAGTCCGCGTCGGAAGGTGGCGAAGCTGTGCAACGCCGAGAGATAGGTCTCCGCGGTACGCACCCTGCCCAACGTGTGCAGTCGGGAAATCTCGCCGCGCATGAAGGCAAAGAAGGTAGGCTGTTGCGCCCACTCGCGGAAGTGGACAGCCACATCGTCCACCGTATAGTCCAGCCCCGAATCATCCAGCGACATGATAATCTTACGGAGGCGCATGCGTCCCAGCGTCAGTTGCTCCTGCACGCGTTGCAGCACCGCACCGCGCCGGTCGTCGGCAGAGTCTGACGGACGGATGACCGCCTCACGCTTGCCGTCCCACTCGGAGGGGAACACCTTGCAAGGGGTATTGATGAACCGGACGGTGCTGTTGTGGATAATCTGATAATACAGGCGGCCTTCCTTCCCGTCTACCGTGGATGGCCTGAATTTCACTTTTACGGATGTCATAGTTTCTTCTTTTAGTTAAACATTTATTACTTCGTGCCAGCTCAGTCCCGTCCGGAGAGACAGACCGGTTCACGCCCTCTGCCGACAGGCAGGACAAGGGTCAGCGGAAGCAGGTCTCCGGTTACGGACTGACAGACACGGGCACGGTCTGCGAAAGGTAACGACGACATGGTAAAAAGTACTGAATAAGGCTATCCTTTTTCCACTGCTTTCCTCTCTGTCCGGAGCGGTTTTTCACCGACGCGAACTGTGCCGTTCTCCTTTTTTTGACCGACGAGAACACAAACCATACTACGTATGACCTGTCGGACAAGGAGTTTCCGGCCCGACGAAGTTTGGAACAAAAGACTGTTTTTCTTATCTTTGCATCAGACGGCAGGTTAGAGAGAATCATTTTATGCTTACATTCTGACACCTCATCCACAGTTCTGCCACACGCGCAGTCTGTCATTTGCTCCACGAGGGAGCACCCGTCCTGCCGAAACAATCAGTTTTATGAACCCGCGAACCACCGCCCCTGACAGGACGGAAGGTTTCGTTGTAAGAATTGACGCTTTATGAGACATAAAGAAAGATTTTTATTCCCCTTGTTGTGGTTGGCAACGAGCATTGCCACGCCTGTCATTGCCCAAGAGAAAAGCTCGCTCAAGCTGGGCGGTGCCGTACGTTTCAATTATAACTTTTCGGACTGGAAGCCCGACAACCGCAAGCGCGGAGGAGACTTCGGCTTCGACGTGTTCCGGCTGAACGTCTCGTCTGCCTTCCGGCGTTTCACACTCGACGCGGAATACCGCTTCTATCCGTCAGCTTCGGGTGGCGGCATGCTGAAGCACGGCTGGATAGGCTACACGTTCGACGACCGGCAGGCGGTCGAGGTGGGACTCACACAGGTGCCCTTCGGCATTCAGCCCTACACCGCCAACAACTACTTCTTCAACCTCAACTACTACGTGGGACTGGAGGACGACGCGGACATGGGCATCAAGTACCGCTACCGGCACGGACGGTGGGAAGCGACGCTTGCCTACTTCAAGAATGCCGACATCACCGACTTCGGCAGCAACCGTCCGACTTCGCCCGACCGCTATGCCTACGATCTGGGAGGGCGCAACAAGGAGACCCATCAGGGCAACCTCCAGGTAATCTACCGTTTCGGCAACAGCGTCCGTCAGGAGGTGGGAGTCTCGGCACTCGCCGGGGGAGTCTACAACCTCGACACCAGACACACCGGACTCCGCACGGCTTTTGCCCTGCACTACGTCGCCGATTACCGGACATGGAACCTGAAGGCACAATACACCACGTACGACATCCGCGCCAAGGAACCGGAGACCACATCGCCCGCCACCGTGGAAATGGCAGCCTTCGGTGCTCCCTACCGCGTGGCTTCCCGGGCGGACATCTACACGGCGGCACTCTCCTACACCCTGCCTGTCGGGAAAGCGTTCCTCGACCGCATCAGCTTCTACAACGACTTCAGCCTGCTGCACAAGCGCACGAAAGGCTTCCGTGACAGCTACCAGAATGTGACGGGATGCTCGCTCTCGGCAGGTCCCATCCTGGCATACATCGACTATGCCGTCGGCAAGAACCACGCCTGGCTGGGACCGGAGTGGGACAATGCCTTTGCTGCCGGTCCCGACAACGGATGGCACGCACGCTTCAACATCAACGTCGGCTACTACTTCTGACGACCGACGACGGCACCGGCACAACAAAAACATCCTTCAACCCTACCAAAAACATGAGAACCTATGAACACAGACAAGATTGAAGTCAAAGACCTGTACCTCGTCTTCGGGCACGACAAACAGAAGGCCCTGAAGATGCTCCGCAAGGGAAAGACCAAACAGGAAATACTGAAAGAGACCGGATGCACCATCGCGGTCAACAACGCCAACTTCACCATCCGCCAAGGTGAGATATTCGTCATCATGGGACTGTCGGGCAGCGGCAAGTCCAGCCTGTTGCGCTGCCTCAACCTGCTCAACCGCCCCACTTCCGGCAAAGTCATCGTCAACGGGAAGGACATCGCACACATGGGCAAGGAGGAGCTGCGGCACGTACGCCGACGCGAACTTGCCATGGTGTTCCAGCACTTCGGACTGCTGCCTCACCGGACGGTCCTGGAGAATATCGCCTTCGGACTGGAGCTGCAAGGAGTGGACAAAACCGAACGCGAACAGAAAGCACGGGAGTGCATGAGCCTCGTGAAGCTCGACGGATACGCCGACATGCTCATCAGCGAACTGTCAGGCGGCATGCAGCAACGGGTGGGACTCGCCCGGGCATTGGCAAATGACCCGGAGGTGCTGCTCATGGACGAAGCCTTCTCGGCACTCGACCCGCTCATCCGCATCGAGATGCAGGACGAGCTGCTTGCCCTGCAATCGAAGATGAAGAAGACCATCGTCTTCATTACCCACGACCTCGAGGAAGCCATCAAGCTGGGCGACCGCATCGCCATCATGCACGACGGCAACGTGGAGCAGGTGGGCACGTCGGAGGAAATCCTCACCGAACCTGCCAACGCCTACATCCGCAACTTTGTGGAGAAGGTGGAACGCCGGCGCGTCATCACCGCCGCCTCCATCATGGTCGACAAGCCGGTCGTGGCACGACTGGGCAAAGAGGGGCCCGAAGCGCTGATACGGAAGATGAAGGAGCGTAAGCTGACGGTCCTGCCCGTGGTCAATGCCGACGGCATCCTCGTGGGCGAAGTCCGTTTGGGCGACCTCGTGGAGCTGCGTCAGAAGCAGGTGAAGGACATCACCCCGGCAGTCCGGGAACAGGTGCATTCGGTGTTGGGCGACACCGTGGTCGACGACATCCTTCCGCTGATGACGAAGACCAACTCGCCCATCTGGGTGGTCAACGAGCGCCGTGAGTTTGAAGGCGTCGTTCCCCTGGCATCGCTCATCGTCGAGGTAACGGGCAAGGACAAGAAAGAAATCAATGAAATCATCCAAAACGCAATAGACTTATGATAAGAATAGGAGACTATATGGAAACAGCCGTCAACTGGCTGACCGAACACGGGACCGTGTTCTTCGACACACTGAGCCACGCCGTCGAGGGCTTCATCGGCGGCTTTCAATACATCCTCACATGGATTCCCTTCTACGTGTCCATCCCCCTGCTGGGTGCGCTGGCATGGCGTAAGGCAGGCAAGGGGACGGGACTGTTCACCTTGCTCGGACTCGGGCTCATCTGCTACATGGGCTTCTGGGAAGAGACCATGCAGACGCTGGCACTAGTGCTCTCCGCTACCTGCCTCGCCCTGCTCTTCGGCATCCCCCTGGGCATCTGCATCGGCAACAGCAACCGGCTCAACCGACTCGTGCAGCCGCTGCTCGACTGCATGCAGACCATGCCCGCCTTCGTCTACCTCATCCCTGCCGTCCTTTTCTTCGGACTGGGAACGGTGCCGGGAGCCTTCGCGACCATCATCTTCGCCATGCCTCCCGTGGCACGGCTGACGGGGCTGGGCATCCGTCAGGTTCCCAAGAACGTGATGGAGGCTGCCCGGTCGTTCGGGGCGACACGGACGCAGATGCTCTTCAAGGTACAGTTACCGCTGGCACTCCCGACCATTCTCACGGGGGTGAACCAGACCATCATGATGTCCCTGTCGATGGTCGTCATCTCCGCCATGATTTCTGCAGGCGGACTGGGCGAAATCGTGCTGAAGGGAATCACGCAGATGAAAATCGGACTGGGCTTTGAGGGCGGCATTGCCGTCGTCATCCTTGCCATCGTGCTCGACCGCATCACGCAGGGCATCGGGCGGAACCGTTGACAAGGGTCCCGAGCGGGAGGGCTTTCTCCCTGTCGGCTTCTTTACCGACGCCTTGTCAAACGGCAAGGCGAGTACTTGCAAAACTTCTAAAAGACAAAAGCTATTATGGAAAAACGACTCATCGGGACTGTCGTGCTGTGCGCCTGCCTGTTGCTGGCAGCCTGCGGCAGACTGACCCAAAACAAGATACGCATCGCTTACGGCAACTGGGCGGAAGGCATCGCCATCACCCATCTGACCAAGGAAATACTCACGGAACAGGGATTCCAGGTGGAAATACTCAACGCCGACATCGCACCCGTCTTCACCGCACTGGCAAGGGGGAAGGCGGACGTGTTCATGGACAGCTGGCTTCCCGTCACGCATGCCGACTACTTCGAGAAATACGGCGACCGGCTGGAGATGCTCGGACAGGTGTACGACAGTGCACGCATCGGGCTGGTCGTACCGACGTACGTCACCATCAACTCCCTGGAAGAGCTGAATGCACACAAGGAACGCTTCGGAGGGGAAATCGTCGGCATTGATGCCGGGACGGGACTGATGCGCTGCAGCGAGACGGCACTCACCGACTACGGACTGGACTACAAGCTGCTCTACTCCAGCGGACCAGCCATGACTGCCCTGCTGAAGAAGGCCATCGACCAGCGGAAGTGGATTGTCGTGACGGGCTGGACACCGCACTGGAAGTTCGACCGCTTTGACCTGAAGTTCCTCAAGGACCCCAAGAACGTCTATGGCGAAGCGGAACAGATACACAGCATAGCGCGGCGGGGCTTCAGCCACGACCATCCCTACGCCGCAGCCATCATCCGCAACATCCACTTGGAGGACAAGGACATCAGCTCCCTGATGCGTGCCATCAACGACACGAAACGGACGGAGAAAGACGCCGTCCGTGAATGGATGAAGACTCACCGGGAGCTGGTCGACAGCTGGATACCCAAGGACGGAAGGCGCTAGAGGGACGGACTATTCAGCCGCGTCCTCTTCCATCTTCCGACGGATGAACTCTTTCTTCAGGTTGGCTTCCTTCTGCTCCTTCCGTATTTCTTCCATGGCGGAGAGCACCTGTGCCAGCCGGTAGACGTCGGCTATGGCCTTGCGGTCGGAGGCGGGAAGCGCCATCTTGTAGTTGCGGTCGCCGAGGAACTCCACACGGACGGGAGCGTCGGCGTGCATCACGATGAAGTCTATCACGCTGCTGTCCTGTCCCAGCACGTAGTCCGCCTTCTCAATCTTCCAACCCAGGTCGGTCGTCTCATAGATGTCCTTCGACGGGGGAGTCTGTGCAAAGGTGTCGCCGGCACTGACCTTGATGGCGGTGTGATGGATGTTCGTCCTGCCGCAATAGATGGACGTCAGGCTCATGACTCCCTGCTCGCTCACCTGTGCACGGAGGAAGGTGCGGTTGAGGTTCCACTCCACCGTCTGGGAAGGGCTGAAGTAGTTGCCCACTTCCTGATAGGCGGTGTCCTTTTCCAGTACATAAGCGCCCTTGATGGAGTCCAGCTCCGCCTGCTTGGCACGGTAGGCACTGTCCAGGTAGGCAAGTGTCCGCCCCTGCTCCTCCAGCTCAATCTGACGCATGAGCTTGATGGCCTCCTTGCGCGTGTCGAACGCCTTGGGATAGAGCGTGCGGATGCTGTCGATTTGTGACTTCGCCTCGCTGTATGCCCCCTGGGAGAACAGTTGCCCGGCGCGCTCCAGGTACACCTGCGCCTTCTTGTCGTCGCTGCCGCATGCCATCAGGAGGACGGCGATGCAGCTTATTAATAAGGTATGTTTCATCTGCTGTGATTGATTGGTTCCGGCGGCAAAAATAGAAAATCTTCAGAGCACTTACCTACGATACAGGCAAAAAGATGTATTTTTGCGCCACCAAACCCAAACCACTAGAAGCAAAGACGATGATTGAACTGACACAAGAGGACCTGAAAGACCGCTTCAAGGCCCCTATCTTCCATACAATATCAGAGACAGCCGACGAACTGGGACTAGAATGTTATGCCGTGGGCGGCTACGTGCGCGACCTCTTTCTGGAGCGTCCATCCAAGGACATCGACGTGGTGGTCGTGGGCAGCGGCATTGCCATGGCGGAAGCGCTGGGACGGAAATTGGGCAAGGGGGCACACGTGTCCGTGTTCCGCAACTTCGGCACGGCACAGGTGAAATACCACGGTACGGAAGTGGAGTTCGTCGGTGCACGCCGCGAATCCTACACCCATGATTCCCGCAAACCCGTCGTCGAGGACGGGACACTGGAGGACGACCAGAACCGCCGCGACTTCACCATCAACGCCCTGGCAGTCTGTCTCAACAGGCAGCGGTACGGCGAACTGGCGGACCCCTTCGGCGGACTGGAGGACCTGCGCGACAAGCTCATCCGGACGCCGCTCGACCCCGACATCACCTTCAGCGATGACCCGCTGCGGATGATGCGCTGCGTCCGCTTTGCCACCCAGCTGAACTTCCACATCGACGACGAGACCTTCGAGGCGTTGTCGCGCAACCGCGAACGCATCAACATCATCTCCCGGGAACGCATCGCCGACGAGCTGAACAAAATCATCCTCTCTCCCGTCCCGTCGAAAGGCTTCGTCGACCTGGACCGCTGCGGACTGCTGGAACTCATCTTCCCCGAGTTCGTCGCCCTGCAGGGAGTGGAGACGGTCAACGGACGCGCCCATAAGGACAACTTCTACCACACGCTGGAGGTGCTCGACAACATCTCCCGCGTCACGGACAACCTGTGGCTGCGCTGGGCGGCACTGCTCCACGACATCGCCAAGCCGCGCACCAAACGCTGGGAACCCCGCATCGGCTGGACGTTCCATAACCATAATTATATCGGCGAACGGATAATTCCCGACCTCTTCCGCCGCATGAAGCTCCCCATGAACGAGAAGATGAAGTACGTCCAGAAGCTCGTGAGCCTCCACATGCGCCCCATCGTCATTGCGGACGACGAGGTGACCGACTCTGCCGTGCGCCGTCTGCTGTTCGAAGCGGGCGACGACATCGACGACCTGATGACCCTCTGCGAGGCGGACATCACCTCGAAGAACCAGACACGCAAGCAACGTTTCCTCGACAACTTCAAGCTCGTCCGCCAAAAGCTGAAGGACCTGGAGGAGCGCGACCGCATCCGCAACTTCCAGCCCCCCGTGACGGGCGAAGAAATCATGGAGGTGTTCAACCTCCAGCCCTGCCGGGAAATCGGCTCGCTGAAAAGCTCCATCAAGGACGCCATCCTCGACGGCATCATCCCCAACGAGCACGATGCCGCCTATGCCTACATGCTGGAGAAAGCCGCCAAGATGGGACTGACCCCCGTGAAGGCACAGTAAGCCGATAGCAGAAAACCCGGCTTCCGGAAAAAGCTTTTGTAATCGCCTCTTTTTGAGCACCCTCGTACGAGCCTGTCCGTAGCGTCGTGCGGACGTGTCCGCACCGTCGTACCGACGCGTCCGTACGGGCGTGGCGACCCATCCGTACGGCACGACGGAAAACCCGGGCTGAAAGAATCTCCTCCATCGGCAATAAATTCCTGCCAAATCCATCCGCGGATAAGAATCTTTCGTATATTTGCTGCATAAATATAAGCAATATGAAGAAAACAGTTCGCGCATGGGTCAACATCCTGTTGGGATGTACCATTCTCGCTGCCGGGTTCGTCTTCTTTATCAATCCCTACAACATCGTCCCCGGCGGTGTCTATGGAGCCAGCATCGTGCTCCACAACCTATTCCCCTCCATCCAGGTGGGTACCTTCGGCTATATGTTCGACATTCCGCTGCTCATCCTCTCGGTGCTCCTGCTGGGTGCCAAGCTGGGCACGCGTACCATCGCCGCCGCCCTCATCACCCCGCTTCTCATGAACATCATGTCGCGCCTCGTCTATCCCACACAGGAGGCACTGGAACAGCTTGACCCGGCACAGCTACTGGGAGGCAGCCTCAACATGAGCGACCATCTGATGCTCACCGCCGTCATCGGCGCTGCCGTCATCGGTATCGGGACGGGCATCGTCGTGCGCAACCAGGCGACGACAGGCGGAAGTGACATCGTCGGGATGCTCCTGCAGAAATACGCCCACATCCGCTTCTCCAATGCCATCCTGCTCGTCGACGGGACAGTGGTCTGCTTCGGACTGGTGGTCATCGGCTTCGGCATCGGCAGCGCGGACGATGTCAGCCAGCCCTCATGGCACCTCTCGCTCTACTCGCTCATCTCCATCTTCATCATCTCACGCGTCATCGCCTACATGATAAACGGCGCCAAGAACGACAAGCTCATCTTCGTCATCAGCCAGAAGCACCAGGAAGCCTTGCGACAGTACATCCTCAAGGACCTCGACCGCACGGCTACCTACATCAAGAGCAGCGGACTCTACACACAGGAGGACAAGGAAATGCTCTTCCTCGTGGTGAGCTACAAGGAGGTCACGGGCATCAAACTGAAAATCAAGGAGGTCGATCCCGACGCCTTCGTAGTCGTGACCGATGCCTACGACACGTTCGGTGCCGGCTGGAAGGAACTGCCCTCGCCCAACGACGTGCAACCGGAATAACCCGGGCGTTGACCGACGGCAAGGGGCAACGGGACGCGGGTTTGTCAACATTTAAACTTAACAAAGGTGATTATAGCGTAATTCTCTGCCGGAAAGTTGCTTGTTCGACGGAAGTTGGCTAGTATTGCGAAAACTCTGTCTATGAAGCGACTCATCCATCTCCTGTTGGCAGGACTCCTGTGCGGAGCATTCCTGCCTCGTCCGGCACACGCCTGTACCGGAATCACACTGCACACCGCCGACAGCCTGCCTATCCTGGCACGCACCATCGAATGGGGCGGAAGCGACCTGAACAGCCAGTATGTCATTGTCCCACGAGGCTATGCACAGCAGTCTTACGTCCCCGGCGGCACGACCGACGGGATGCCCTTCCGTGCCCGTTACGGTTACGTGGGGCTTGCCGTGGAGCAAAAGGAGTTCGTTGCCGAAGGGCTGAACGAGAAGGGACTCTCTGCCGGGCTGTTCTACTTCCCAAGCTACGGAGCTTATGAGACGTATGATGCCCGCCATCGGCAGACGAGCATCGCCGACCTGCAACTGGTGAGCTGGATTCTGGGCAGCTGCGCCACGGTCGATGAGGTGAAGACTGCCCTCGAAGGGGTACACGTCGTCGCCATCGACCCGCGTGCCTCGACCGTCCACTGGCGGTTTGCCGACCCCACGGGACGGCAGGTCGTGCTCGAAATCATCGGCGGCAAGCTGCACTTCTACGAGAATCCCCTGGGCGTGCTCACCAACTCCCCCGGCTTCGAGTGGCAGCTGACCAACCTGAACAACTATGTCAACCTCTTCCCCGGCAGTGCCCCGGCACAGCAGCTCGGCGGCATCCGTCTGTCACAATTCGGTGCCGGCAGCGGCTTCCTGGGTATCCCCGGTGACGTCACCCCTCCTTCCCGCTTCGTCCGTGCCGCCTTCTACCAGGCGACTGCGCCCCGTGCCAAGTCAGCCGAAGGCGCCGTCCGTCAGTGCTTCCAGATACTGAACAACTTCGACATCCCCATCGGCATCGAAGTGTCACGAGGCGAACAGGCGCCTGACCTGCCCAGCGCCACCCAATGGACCTCTGCCACCGACCCGACCCACCGCGTCATCTACTACCGCACGATGCGCAACAGCGCCATCCGCAGCATCGACCTCACCCGGATAGACTTCAGCCGTACAACCTACCGTGCCGTACCGCTCGACGAAGTGAGGGAACAGCCCATTGTGCCGGTGGATGTGCAATAAACCTGCCCGCCGGAGATACAACCAGCGGGAGAAAGCCGTAACTTTGCGCCCGGAAAAGAAAACGGTATACGACTAAACATTACTGACAACATGGAACTTCCCGAAGACCCGATGATGCTCTACAGCCTCATCAACATGAAACTGCGCGACAGCTACCCGTCGCTCGACGCCTTGTGTGACGACCTTCACCTTGACAAGCAGGCCCTCATCCGCACACTTGCACAGGCAGGATTTGAGTACAGTGCCGAGCACAACAAGTTCTGGTAAGCCTCCGTCCACCATGATTTTACTTAAAATATATAAAAGTTTTTCGTTCCATCTACGGAAGTATGGGTTTCCTTTCTATATTTGCGCGACATGAAACGAAACACACTCGCATATCTTCTTTTAGGCACGAAGTGCATAGCTCTTCATGGCACGCGGACCGCCGCAGCCGTGATTGTCTATCCGCTTCGTGCCTAAATATTTCTTACCCTCCCCACCGACGTCTCCCCGCAGCGGGAGCCAAGCAGCAGAACCACATCTATCAACATACCCAAACTTTATGGACGAAATAGTCATAATTATACTACTCATTCTCCTTAACGGCGTCTTTGCCATGTCTGAAATAGCGGTCATCTCCGCGCGTAAGTCGAGCCTCTCGACCGACCTCAAGAAGGGAAGCAAGTCCGCCAAGATGGCGCTGAAACTTGCCAACGACCCCGACCGCTTCCTCTCCACCGTACAAATCGGTATCACCCTCATCGGCATCCTGACCGGTATCTACTCCGGCGCCACACTTGCCGACGACTTCTCCGAGTTGCTGACGGATGCCGGCTTCCCTGCCGCCTATGCCCGACTGACGGCACAAACCATCATCATCATCCTCGTGACCTACCTGACCATCATCTTCGGTGAACTTGTACCGAAGCGCATCGGACTGAGCCTCGCGGAGAAAGCCTCGAAGGCCGTCGCACGTCCGATGTATGTCCTCTCCCTCATCGCCGCACCCTTCGTGTGGATTCTGGCGAAGAGCACCGAGGTGATGTTCAACCTGCTCGGCATCAAGGAAGCCGAGAGCAAAGTGACGGAAGAGGAAATCAAGTCGATTGTGCAGGAAGGAAAGGAAGACGGCGAAGTGCAGGAGGTGGAGCAGGACATCGTGGAGCGGGTGTTCCTCCTGGGCGACCTCAAGGTCAGCTCGCTCATGACCCACCGCACCGACACGGTGGCGCTCGACATCCACTACACGAAGGACGAGATTAAGGCCATCCTCGAGAAGAACCTCTTCGAGACCTATCCGGTGGTCGACCGTACGTTTGACAACATGCTGGGCATCATCGGCCTGAAGGACCTCATCTTCCTCTTCGACCAGGATGAGTTCACCCTCGCCGACGCCGTGCGCCCCGCCACCTATTTCCACGACAACATGAGTGTCTACAAGGCACTGGAACAGATGAAGGAACACCGGTTGAGCCAGGCCTTCATCTGCGACGAGTTCGGAAGCTTCCAGGGCATCATCACGCTGAAGGACATCCTCGGCGGACTGGTGGGCACCATCGAAGGCAGCAACAACGAACCGGAAATCATCAAGCGCAGCGACTCCGACAGCTGGCTGGTCGACGGACAGTGCACCTTCTACAACTTCCTCTCCTACTTCGACCAGGAAGACCTCTACGAGAGCAACAGCACCTACAACACCGTGGGCGGACTCATCCTCGAACTGTTGGAGCACATCCCTCAGTCGGGTGAGAAAGTCGACTGGAAGGGATTCCACTTCGAGATTGTCGACATGGACGGCGCCCGCATTGACAAGGTGCTCGTCACCGTGGAGCCGAACATCCTGCAAGGCAACATCGGCTGACGTCATGGACGCACTGACCCGGGACCGACTCCGCCAATGGGCGGAGGAATACCACAACGAACGCTTCATCACGGGCGACCCCGTGCAGTTCCCCCACCGCTACCGACGCAAGCAGGACATCGAGGTGAGCGGACTGCTTACGGCCATCCTCAGCTTCGGCTCACGGACGCAGATTCTGAAGAAGGCGGACGAGCTGGACCGTCTGATGGGCGGCAGTCCGTGGCAGTACGTGCTCTCCCGACGTTGGGACACGGACTTCCCGTCGACCCGTCGCGACAGCTTCTACCGCATGCTGTCCTACACCGCTTTCCGCATTTATTTCGAACGGCTGCATGCAGCCTATACCCGCTACAGCTGCCTGGAGGAAGCCCTCCTCGCCTGTCCGGGGACACCGATGGAACGTCTCTGCGCCTTCCTCGGCGTGTCGTCCGCCAGTCCGCAGAAGAAGCTCAACATGTTCCTGCGCTGGATGATTCGCCCGCAAGGTCCCGTCGACTTCGGTATCTGGCAGTCCTTCTCCCCCTCCGAACTGCTCATTCCCCTCGACACCCATGTCTGCCGCATCGCCTGCGACCTGGGGCTGATTCCGAAGCCCACCTTCTCCCTGCGCAATGCCCGCCTCATCACGGAGGCACTGGCGGAAGTGTTCCCCGGAGACCCCTGTCTGGGCGACTTCGCCCTGTTCGGCTACGGAGTGAGCCACACCGGAAAGGGAGCCGTTTAAGAAAAAAACATATAATCCGGTACCTCCGTGCGACATAATCTACACAATAGAGGGACCGTATCTAACAAAAAAACACTAATTTTGCGCCAAACGAAATACTTGAAAAACTAATACCCTAAAATTACTAACAAAAGCATGGAAGCAGTATTCAGCTACATTATCGGTCTGGGGGCAGCCGTCATGATGCCTATCATCTTTACGATACTCGGCGTGTGTATCGGTATCAAATTCGGAAAAGCGCTCAAGAGCGGATTGCTCGTCGGCGTGGGTTTTGTGGGACTCTCGGTCATCACGGGACTGCTCACCGACAGCCTGGGCGAACCGCTCAAGAAGGTCACTGAAATCTATGGCCTGAGCCTGGGCATCTTCGACATGGGATGGCCCGCCGCGGCTTCCGTGGCATACAACACCTCGGTGGGTGCATTCATCATTCCCGTCTGCCTGGCGGTGAACATCGTGATGCTCCTCACCAAGACTACCAAGACTGTCAACATCGACTTGTGGAACTACTGGCACTTCGCCTTCATCGGGGCAGTGGTCTACTTTGCCTGCGGCAACATCTGGTGGGGCTTCTTCGCCGCCATCATCTGCTACATCATCACCCTCATCATGGCAGACCTGACCGCCGACAAGTTCCAGAAATACTACGACGGCATGGACGGCATCTCCATCCCGCAACCGTTCTGCCAGGGATTCGTGCCGTTTGCCGTAGTCATCAACAAGGTGCTCGACAAGATTCCCGGCTTCGACAAGCTCAACATTGACGCCGAAGGCATGAAGAAGAAATTCGGCATCATGGGCGAACCGCTCTTCCTCGGTGTCATCGTGGGATGTGCCATCGGCGCACTGGCCTGCAAGGACAGCCAGGAACTCGTTGCCGGCATCCCCGGCATCCTCGGACTGGGCATCAAGATGGGAGCCGTCATGGAGCTGATTCCGCGCATCACCAGCCTCTTCATCGAAGGACTGAAGCCCATCTCCGACGCCACCCGCGAACTCATCGCCCGCAAATTCAAGAACAGTGCCGGTCTGAACATCGGCATGAGCCCGGCATTGGTCATCGGTCATCCCACGACCCTGGTCGTTTCGCTGCTGCTCATCCCCGTCGTGCTGTTCCTCTCGGTCATCCTGCCGGGTAACCAGTTCCTTCCGCTGGCCTCACTCGCCGGCATGTTCTACCTCTTCCCTGCCGTACTCCCCATCACCAAGGGTAACGTACTGAAGACCTTCATCGTCGGACTGATAGCACTCATCGTCGGACTCTACTTCGTGACCAACCTGGCCCCCTTCTTCACCGAGGCAGCCACCGACGTCTATGTGAAGACCCAGGATGCCGCCGTACGCATCCCCGAAGGCTTCCAGGGCGGTGCGCTCGACTTCGCTTCGAGCATCTTCTCGTGGGTCATCTTCCACCTGACGTACAGCTTCAAGTACATCGGTGCCGGCATCCTCGTGCTCTTCACCATGGGCATGATGTACCTCAACCGCGTACGCATCATCAAAGCATCCGGGAACAAGAACAAGTAAAAAAAACACATAATTATATGACTATGAAACGATTGACACTTGCCATCATGATGGGCGTGGCTGCACTGAGCGCCTCTGCCCAAGTGAACTACACCATCCAGACTGCCTGCAACCCGCAGGACGTGAAGAACTACGACACGCAACGTCTGCGCAGCGCCTTCACGATGGAAAAAGTTATGGTCCCCGACCAGATTAACGTGACTTACTCCATGTACGACCGCTTCATCTTCGGCGGTGCCGTACCTGCCACCAAAGAACTTTCGCTGGACACCATCGACCCGCTGAAGGCTCCCTACTTCCTCTACAACCGTGAACTGGGCGTCATCAACGTCGGTGGAGACGGCATCGTGACGGTTGACGGGAAGGAATATGAACTGAAATTCAAGGAGGCTCTCTACGTGGGCCGCGGCAACAAGCAGGTGACCTTCGAGAGCATGGATGCTGCCAATCCTGCCAAGTTCTACCTGAACTCCGCCACGGCACACAAGGAGTACAAGACGCAGTGGATTACCATCGACGGACGCAAGGGCTCCCTCAAGGCAAATAGCATGGCTGCCGGCAAGCTGGAGGAGAGCAACGACCGTGTCATCAACCAGCTCATCGTGAACAACGTCCTCGAGGAAGGTCCCTGCCAGCTCCAGATGGGTCTGACCGAACTGAAGCCGGGCAGCGTATGGAACACCATGCCGCCTCACGTACACAGCCGCCGCATTGAGGCCTACTTCTACTTCAACGTACCGGAAGGCAACGCCATCTGCCACCTCATGGGCGAACCGCAGGAGGAGCGTCTCGTATGGCTGCACAACGAGCAGGCTATCATGTCGCCCGAATGGTCCATCCACGCCGCTGCCGGAACGAGCAACTACATGTTCATCTGGGGTATGGCTGGAGAGAACCTCGACTACGGAGACCAGGACAAGATTCAATATCTTGAAATGAGATAAGACGGGACAACCCGTCCGCACATACACACTCCAACTGCCGACCCCTGTTGACAGTTGGAGTGTTTTTGTTTCAGAGCAAGCTGCATTCAAGTCAACAGAAAAGAAAGGAGAATAACCACCATGTACGAATTACGCATCAAGCGGGCTTATCTGCCTGCCGAACCTGCCGACGGACACCGCATCCTGATCGACCGTCTCTGGCCCCGCGGACTGTCCAAAGAGGCTGCAGCCATCGACGAATGGGCTAAAGAGGTAACCCCCCTCGACCGCTCTGCGCCAATGGTTCGGACACAAAGAAGAAAATTTTGAGGAGTTCGCACACCGCTACCGGGAAGAGCTGGACGGGAATCCTGCCGCCACC
>ULTZ01050384.1_pt1 | contig 16114 bp, 14 predicted proteins | sample 1957981 | NCBI WGS metagenome assembly ULTZ01 (sample SAMEA4835745, study PRJEB28245) | human gut metagenome | biome: gut microbiome; material: fecal sample | place: Denmark | collected 2008
GTAACTAAAAGCTGATATTTAACTGTTCACTGGTGATACATTTACGTTGCAATATCTACGGCTTCGTCCGGAGGCTCCTATGGATAAGAAATACATGATGCCTGAAGACCGCTCTCTCTTGGAAAAAGCAAAAGAACTTCGAAGTCACATGACACAGGAAGAAAGAAAATTGTGGTATCTTTTCCTTCGAAAACACCGCTTTCGCTTTTACCGACAGAAAATCATAGGTCACTACATCTGTGACTTTTACTGCCCACAAACCCGCCTGGTCATAGAATTGGACGGGAGCCAGCACTACACTGAAAAAGAACTGGCCTACGACATGAAAAGAACCGCTTTCCTTGAAAGCTGTCATATTCATGTTATCCGTTTCTACAATGGGCAGGTTAACCTTCATTTTAGAGAAGTCTGCATAGAAATCGAAAGGACCATAAAGGAAAGGATAAAAGAGTGAAGAATGTACGGCCGCCCCCTTCCGTCTCGCTGCGCTCGCCACCCACCCCCGGAAAGGGGGTGGGCAGGTAACATGGAGGAGAGGACCACGCCCTTAAGCCTTGCCTCCCACCGCTTGCGGGGGGAGGGGGACCACGAAGTGGTGGAGGGGGGAGGCCTCCAATGGAGGCCGGTGCCCGCCAAGCGGGCTATAAAACTCATCGCCCGCAGGGCGATGCCACCACCCTTTGAACCCGCCTGCCAAAGGCGGGCAGAACCCTCTGAACCCTCAGAACCCGGGCCACAGAGTGGCCCATACATCCGCCCCTTTCCGTCTCGCTGCGCTCGCCACTCACCCTCTGAATGGCAGGCAATGTTGAACCATTTGCGGGCTCACCGAAAGGCATGTCCCTGTTTTGACCAACAGAAAACCACCGCCCTCAAAGAGGACGGTGGTTTTCTGTTGTAGAGGATGTTATATGGTATGGCCTGTTCTGCCCCAGACAGGCCATATTTTTTTATTTTTCTGCAGCTGCAGGAACGGCATCAGCGGGAGCCTTGCCGGAGACCATGGCTTCGTTGTCGGCTTTGGCCTTTTTCAGGTCGAAGCGGTCGGATACGAAACCGTAGAGGGTCCAGCCGAATACGGTGACGATGGCGCCGTAGGTCATGGCTTCAAAGCCGGAGGCGTAGCATGCATAGAGGCTGTAGAGGGAAGCAATGAAAGCGATGAGTTTCGTGGTTTTCAGTTCGCTGCCTACATGATCTACAGCTTTCATGATGACTACCACAGAAGCCATGCAGAGGAGGTAGGGCATGATGTTGGTGATGACTGCCAGGTTGACCAGAGTCTCGAACTGTTCGTTCAGGGAGGGGCTGATGGTCATGAGGGAGAAGAGGGACTGAATGATGGTGATGGCCACCATGCCGGCGATGGGAGCGCCGTGAGAAGTCACTTTTTTCAGGAAGGCCGGGAAGTATCCTTCATCGCTGCCTGCTTTGAACACGTTGGCAATGGTGAACTGCCAGCCCAGGAGGGAACCGAAGCAGGAGAGAACCATGAGGCCCATGATGATCTTGCCTACGGTGCCGCCAAACATCTGGGAGAATACGAGGCCGAAGGGAGCGGAGCTGGAAACGAGGTCTTCTGCAGGAACGATACCGAAGATAATGTTGGTGGAAACGATGTAGCAGGCTGCTGCCAGCAGGGTGCCGCCGAGAACGGCTTTCGGCACGTTCTTTTCCGGATTATCCACGGCATCGGCATTGGCGCAGGCCGATTCCATACCCAGGAAAGCCCACAGGGTCATGGTGATGGCGTTCAGTGCTGCTTCACCGAAGCCCAGGTCATGGACATTCCAGTTAGCGGTGTACATGGAGGGGGAGAACCAGAACCAGCCTACGAAAGCGAGGCCGATACAGGGAATGATAACGCCCCATACGGTGATGGAGGAAACCTGGCCGGTGTACTTGGCGCCGCCGAAGTTAAGAACGGTAGCCAGCCAGAGGGTGAAGACAGTGGCAGCGCAGGTCATGACCGGGTCCAGAGTCGTATCCAGGAAACCCAGGGCATAGCCTACGGCGGAAATAGCAATGGCGGTGTTCGCAAAAATCAGGGACACCCCATAGGTGTAGTTGGCAAGGAAATTGCCGGCCTTGCCGAAGGAATATTCGGCATAGCCGCCCATGCCGCCGCCTTTTTTACTGTACATGCCGCACTTGGCAAATACATAGGCCAGAGCCATGGATCCCACGGCCGTTACCAGCCAGGAAACGATGGACAGGGCGCCCACCTGAGCCAGTTTGGACGGCAGCATGATAATGCCGGAACCCATCATATTGACGGCTGTCAGGATGGTGAGCTGGAAAACGCTCATTTTGTTTGCTTTACTCATGTTGATCTCCTTTGATAAGGAAGGATGGGGAAACCCTGTTTCCCCGCTTCCCTATGAGTTTATTTCTTCTCAAATTCCTTCTTCAGCACATAGCCGTAGGCATGTTTCTTTCCATCAGCGCCGGGCTGTACATAAACGCCCTGGATTTCAGGAGCAAAGCCGGGCAGCTGGTTGATGCCTTCCACCAGGTCCAGAAAATAGGTGACAGCGGTTTTGGACCACTTTTCACCGGGATGTACGCAGAGCACTCCTGGCGGATAGGGGAGAGCGCCTTCCAGGGCGGTGCGGCCTTCTGCATCAGCCAGGTCCACCAGTTCGCCATGGGCTCTCATGAATTCATACTGCGCTTCCTGCGGATTCATCACGTATTCCGGGAAATAGTCCTTCAGGAAGAGTTCCTTCTGCAGAGTGGAAACCTTGCGGTCCTTGTAGAAATCGTGCATTTCCTGGCAGAGGCGGCGGATGGTGTATCCTCTGTATTTTTCTTCGTATGCATTATAGATGGAAGGAAGAACTTCAGACATGGGTGCATCCTGGTCGATGAGCTGTTCGAAACGGATGAGTTTAGCCACCAGGTCATTCATCTTTGTTTCATTTTCAGCGGGGGTCATGAGGAAGAGAATGTCATTCAGGTCGCATTTTTCCGGAATAATGCCGTTTTCACGGAGGTAGTTGGCCAGAATGTTGCCGGGGATGCCGAATTCTTCATAGCCCCCGTTTTCTACGTCAATGCCGGCGGTAACGAACTGCAGCTTCATAGGATCGATGAAGTACTGGCCCTTGCCGTAGCCGTCGAAGCCGTGCCATTTGGCGCCCGGTTCGAAAGCCCAGTAATTGATGTCATTTGCCATCTTTTCGGTGTCTCCATCTTCCCATTTCTTTCCGTAAACCACCGGAGGAACCAGAGGACGGATGTAGTGGCAGTTGCGGAGCACCTGTTTTCTTGTTTCAATCACAAGCTTCACAGCGTCCATCCAGAGCTTTCTGCCTGCTTCGCCTTCCTGCATCTTTGCGTTGACGTCCAGAGCAGCGAAGAGCTGGTACAGCGGGGAAGTGGAAGCGTGCATCATGAATGCATTGTTCACTCTCTTATGAGGTACATAGCGGTCCTGGCCTTTAATGTGAGAGTCTTTCTTGTGAATCTGGGAGGTCATGGAGAAGCCGGCCTGCTGCTTGTGGACAGACTGGGTGACGAAGATGCCGGGATCTTCCGGCCCCAGGTCCAGAAGCAGGGGAGAGCAGTCCTTCATCATGGGGATGAACTGTTCATAGCCTACCCATGCGGAGTCGAAGAAAATATAGTCACAGAGGTGGCCGATTTTATCCACTACCTGGCGGGCATTATAGATGCAGCCGTCGTAGGTGCCCAGCTGGATGACGGCCAGGCGGATCGGTCTTTTAGCCTTGGCTTTTACCGGATCCTTTTCAGCCACCAGTTTCCGGATGTAATCTTCATTGAAGCAGTGTTCCGGAATGCCGCCGATGGAGCCGAAGGCATTTCTTTCCGTTTCCAGATATACCGGAGTTGCGCCGGCCAGTACCAGAGCGCCGTGGTCAATGGACTTATGGTTGTTTCTGTCGTAGAGGACGATATCGCCAGGAGTGAGGACAGCGTTGAGCACCACCTTGTTGGATGTGGAAGTGCCGTTCAGTACGAAGTAGGTCTTGTCGGCGTTGTATACCCGGGCTGCATGCTTCTGGGCTGCCAGAGCCGGGCCTTCATGAATGAGGAGGTCCCCCATGGCCACATCGGCGTTGCACAGGTCGGCGCGGAAAGTGTTTTCACCGAAGAAATCATAGAATGCACGGCCTGCCGGGTGCTTGCGGAAGAAAGCGCCGCCCTGATGGCCTGGGCAGTCAAACTGGGAGTATCCGTTTTCCACATATTTTTCCAGATCCTTGAAGAATGGGGGCAGTACTTTTTCTTCATAATGGGAAGCAGCGCTTTCAATCTGGCGGCTGTAGAAATCGTGGTCCGTTTCATTCAGGTCGATGACCCGGTATACCCGGCTGATTACATCATCAGCCACTGGGCCTTCCTTGGTGCGGATGAGAAGGACTGGAATGGTAAAAGCAAAAATCATTTCCTTCTTGAGCACATCGGTATCGGTGTCTGTAATAACTACGGCACCTACATCGGTGAAGTCGGTATCATTGACGTTTACCGTTTCGCGGGATGGAATGGCTCCGAAAATTTCGAGTGCTTTGTCAGAGTAAGCAATTTTTAAACGTTTCACGATTGAAACCTCCTGTACTGAACATTTTGTTATGAATGGGAAGCGGAAGGTGTGTGCACATCACCTAAGCCGCTTTCCCGGCAGGGGACTTATGTCCTTTACTGAGCTTATTGTATAGAAAATGAAGAAAATACTCCAATACCGATTCCATTCAAAAAATAAAAAATCCCGAAATGATTACAAATTGCATGGATAAAACGAAATATGAGGCTATTTATAACAATATTGCTATAAATGGCCTCAAAAAATAGCGTCCATACAGAATGGATACAAGTACTTATATGTAAAAGGTTTGTAAAACTATAAATTCTATGAAAAATAGAGGGTAAGCCGGAAATAAGAGGTGAGAAGAATCTTTATTTTTTGAAAGAAAGAATCATTGGCAGAAAAAATCCGAATAATAATAACAAAATAGTTATTATTATTCGGAGTCATTACCTTCCGTGGACCCATTTCCAGTAGGACAAAAGGCAGAGGGCATAGCCGCCAGTCATGAGGAGCCCCAGAGGGAGAGCAGTATCTTCTCCGGCAATACCGGTGAGAGGCATGGTCAGGCTGCCCGGAGCTACCGTAAAGAATCCAAGCAGCGCAGAAGCGGCGCCGGCATTCTTCCCCTGCCTTGAAAGGGCCATGGACATACTCACCGTTTCAGTAATGGATAAAGGAACGACCGTGATAATAAGGATGGGAATGAGCAGGTGAAGGGGCCAGAGGAAATAAAAACCGGCCAGCAGGAAAAGACTGGCTATAAAGGAAAGAATAATAGAATGGCGCAGCATGGCATCATCCAGCACCTTCTTCGCCAGGGCTGCCGGAAGAAGGCCTGTAAGCAGAAGCCCCACGCCCACCACGCCCAGAATCAAACTGTAAGTCTGGGCACTGAGACCGTAAATATGCTGGAACAGGAAAGAAGAACCGGCCAGATATCCGAAAAAGGAAATGAAAAGGAACCCTTCCAAAAGACAATGCCCCATAAAGTAGGAATCATGGAAAAGATGGGGATAGGAGCGGAAAGCGGCAGTGAGCCGGGGAAGACGATGGCCGCTGGGAAGAGTTTCTCGACAGGGAATACAAGACAGGGCCAGCAGGAGACCGATGGCTGTCAGCACATAGAAAACGCCTCTCCAGTCAGTCCAGCGGAGAATCTGTCCTCCTGCCACAGGAGCCAGCACCGGCGCCAGACCGTTAATCATCATGAGGGCGGAATACAGGGTAAGAAGCTCAGTGCCTGTCTTGATATCCCGGGCAATGGCTCTGGCAATGACCAGCCCGAAAGAACCGAAAAAGCCCTGCACGAAACGGAAGAAAAGAAGCACCGAAGGCGTAGAAGCCTCACTGGCGCCGTAGGAAGTCAGAGTAAAAACAGTCATGCCCACAAGAATGGGAATCTTTCGTCCGAAACGGTCGGAAAGGGGACCGCCAAAAAGCTGCCCCAGCGCCATGCCCGCCATGGTCATGGTGAGAGTCAGCTGGGCCAGGGATGGAGAAATACCAAAGAACTCCGCCAGCTCAGGAAGGGCCGGAAGATACATGTCCGTAGCCAGCGGCGCTATGGCCGTCATAAGACCCAGAAAGATAAAAAGGCCAATTTCAGATATTTTCATACAAACCTCCATGAAATACAAAAGGCCGGCTGCCCCGCAAAAAAAGCCGCCCAACGCTAAACAGCGCTGAACGGCTTATATTGCGGATGCTCAGAAAACGCAGCTCTACTGTGTGGAGTCCGAGACTCCTTATCTTGAGTAAATGATAACAAGAGAGCTGGAAATTGTCAAGCGCAGGAGGTAGAGGCGCCTCTATTACTTGGTTTTCTCTGCTTGTCAAATCCATCTTTTTTCTCATGGTAAGCGGACAGCGGGTAGCGGACAGCCGAGACCTCTTTCGCCCCGTCATTTCGAGCGAAGCGAAGCGGAGTCGAGAAATCTCCCATCGCCATGCAGCCCGTTCAATATAACACCATTGTAAAGCACGTAACGCAGCCTCCTTCCTAAAGAAGGAGGCTATAGCACTACGGCATGCAACACGGTAGACATAAAGAGTAAATCTCGTAACGCTGACTTTATAAGCATTGCCTATGGCAATCCACAACCCTCGGGGCCAAAGGCCCCGTCAAACTTAAGAACCCTTGGGCCGAAGGCCCATCCAGCCTAAGAACCCTTATCCCTGCCCTCTGAACCCTTTGAACCCTCTGAACCCTCACACCGAAGGTATGCCCAAGGGCGAAGCCGCCACCACAACCTCTGAACTATCGGAACCCGGGCCGCAGAGCGGCCCATACAGCCGCCCCCTTCCGACTCGCTGCGCTCGCCACCCACCCCCGGAAAGGGGGTGGGCAGGTAAAAAGGAGGAGAGGATCGCACTCTTTAAAATTTGCGGCGTCAGCCGCCACCACAACCTTCGGCCTGAAAGGCCGTCAAACTTACGAACCCTCCGGCCGTCAGGCCAGTCAATCCTAAGAACCTTTACTGTCCCCGTTGACACCATCCTACGGGGGTGATATACTCTTGACATATAAACACAAAGCCATAGAACAGGAAGAGTAGTCCTGATGGAAGCCATCCAAGGGAGCCGGCGCAAGTGGAAGTCCGGTATGGCAGTCTGGATGAATGGGCCTGGGAGGCGCTGTTTCGAACCATAGGTGTAGAGACAGACGGATTTCACCGTTACAGGAAACTGAGTTGGGCATTTGCCAAGTTGGGTGGTACCGCGGAAATAGATCCTTTCGTCCCTTTGCTTTTCAGCAGAGGAACGAAAGGATTTTTTGTTATATTGATTAAGGAGGAATGTCATGATGGAACAGGTTATGGATGTATCAAAACTTGTCTTTACCAAGGCGAGGGGAGGTCGGTTCCGCTGGCTTACCATTTCCACCCTCATGCTGGCTATCGGCATGCTGCTCCATCTGGTCTCTCCGTCGGTGGCAGGTTTTACGCCGAACTGGATGATCGCCTGCTATGTGGTGGCCATTCTTCTGACGAAACCAAGCTACAAGCAGTGCCTGGGCATCTGCATGGTGGCGGCGCTGATGGAAGTCTTTACCAGTAAGTCTGCTTTCCCTTACGGGGACTTTGCTTCTGAATTCTTCGGCGCCTATGTGGCAGGCTTCTTTGCTCATTCAGTGCCGCCCATTAAAATCGGGAAATTTTCTCTCCGTCCTGCCATTGCAGGATTCATTACCACCTGCGTGTCCGGCTTCACTTTTGTTTCTATTCTGACCCTGGTCATGGGGATTCCTATGAAGGTATACCTCTATGGCATGCTTCCGGCAGTCGCCATGGTGGGTATCGGAAACGGCATTATCACACCGTTCCTTTATTTCCCGGCACTTCGCCTTTTCAAATCCATGCATTACATGGCAGAGTCCGACGTGGAGGACAGCGACCACAGCGGACTGGTGTTGAAACAGCAGCAGGAAGGGGTTATCAGCGTGGAGCATCTGACCTATACCTATCCCTTCTCTAAGAAAAAAGCTCTGGATAACGTGTCCATGGCAGCATCCAAAGGAGATTTCGTGGTCGTTACCGGCCCCAACGGTGCCGGCAAAACCACTCTCCTCATGTCCATGGCCGGCGCCATTCCTCATTACTATGGCGGCACCATGGAAGGCATGGTCTTTACTGGCGGCAAGGCAGTGACCCAGCATACCATTGCGGATCTGGCTTCCTCCATCGGCGTCATCCTTTCAGACTACAAGGCCCAGATCGTTACCCTCACTGTGGGAGAGGAAATGGCATTTACTCTGGAAAACCACGGATTTCCGCCGGATGAAATCCGCCGCCGCTCAAAAGAAGCTCTGGCCAAGGTTCACCTGGACGGACTGGAGGAACGGAAGGTTTCCACCCTTTCCGGCGGCCAGTGCCAGCGTCTGGTGGTGGCTGCGGTGCTGGCGGAAGAACCGGAAGTACTGGTATTCGATGAACCTACCTCTGCGCTGGATCCGGAAGGCATCCGTGAATTTTATGAAATGGTGGGCGAACTGAACCGGAAGGAAGGACTGACGGTTATCGTGGCGGAACACCATCTGGAAGCTGCCCTGCCTTATGCGAAGAAATTTGTCCTCATGAATCAGGGAAAGATTATCAGCCAGGGCACGCCGGAAGAAGTGATGCGGGCCATGAAACAGAATCACATTTATGAAGAAGCCATTCCGGATATGTACCGCGCCCAGCTGACCCTGGAAGACCAGGGGATTTCCTTCGAAAAACCGTTCCTCAACATCAGGGATGCAGAGCAGTCTGTGATGGATTCATTCGAGAAAGGAGAGGGGAAACATGCTTGAACTGAAAAATGTATCTTTCCGCTACGCCAAAAACCTGCCCCTGGTCCTGGATGGAGTGTCCCTCTCCTTTGACAAGGGAGAATTCGTAGCCATCACCGGACGCAACGGCAGCGGTAAAACCACCATTACCCGTCTTCTTACGGGACTGGAAAAACCGGCTTCCGGAGATATTGTCTACAATGGCACCTCAGTGACAAAGGAAGATGCTTCGAAGAGAAGCCGTTTTATCGGCTATGTGTTCCAGCAGCCGGACCGGCAGATGTTCATGCCCACGGTGCGCGAGGAAATCGCCTTCGGCCCCTTCCATCAGGGAAAACGGGGGCAGGAACTGGAAGATGCCATCGACCGCGCTATGGCGGATACCGATACGGAAAGCTTATCGGCGGAATACCCGAGAACCCTTTCCCGGGGTGACCAGCAGCGGGTGGCCATTGCCTCCGCCCTGGCCATGGATACGGAATACCTGGTGCTCGATGAACCTACCAGCGGACAGGACGGCAGAGAAAAGAAAAGACTCATGGCCCTCATGGAAAGACTGCAGCAGAAAGGCATCACCATTATCCTGGTTACCCACGACATGGACATTGTAGCCAGAGACTGCACCAGGGTGGTGGTCATTGCAGGCCACAAAGTGGTCTTTGATGACAAGCCGGAAATCCTGTTTTCCGAAGCCAACCGCCCTGAAGACTGGGGCCTGGCCTATCCGCCGGCAGTTCTTCTGGGCCGGCGCCTCCCCGGCGCTCCCTACTGCCGGGACATGGACAGCTTCTGCAAAGAATTTATGAAACGGAAAGGAGGAGCTTCCTTATGAGAAATCTGGTACCCCTGACAAAAATCCTTTTAACCCTGGGCACTGCCGTATGGGCCATTGTGCTTCACCGGCCGGAAAGCCTCCTTTACCTCTGCGTTCTGGAACTTCTCATCCTTCTCGTATCCGGTGAACTTTTCAAAAATATCAAAGCCCTCATTATGCTCATCATCTTTGCTGCCCTTCTGGGAGTCATTGAAAAAGTGGGCGGCGGCTCCACCGAAGAATCGGTAGTGGCGGCCCTTCGCATGCTGGGCATGACCATCATCTTCATCTATCTCCTGGGCACCGTGAAACTGCAGGACCTCACCGCCTCCATGGTGCGCCAGCTGAAGGTACCCTATGAATACGCCTTCATGTTCACCGCAGGACTTCGCTTCATCCCTGATTTCATTGAAGAAAACAGAGCCGTCTCCGAAGCCCAGGCCTGCCGCGGCCTGGCTGTGAAAGGCAACTTCTTCAAACAGGTCAAGCGCTACATGTCTATCGTTCGTCCGCTGATGCTCCGCTCCCTGGGAAGAAGCGAAACCATGGCCCTTTCTCTGGAACTCCGCGGCTTCGGCGGATCCCGGAGAACCTTCATGGAAAGCGTGGCGCCCAAGGGAAAAGACTACGTCTTCATGGTCCTCATCCTCCTCGTCACCGCTGCCGTCATCTACGGCCGGGTGAAACTGGGGATGTGAAACAGGTATAAAAAAAGCACCCTGCCAAAGGGTGCTTTTTTAGTGGATTCGTAGGCTGGTAAAGACCGCTGTCGGCTATCCGCTGACCGCTGACTGCTGGCTATATTCCCAAAAGGAGGGCGCATCAAACACCATATACTATATAAATAATATTGCGCCCGCAGGGCGCCACCAACACCCTTTGAACCTTTTGAACCCCGTCAACTCTCACACCGAAGGTGTGTCCAAAGGCGTCACTTTTTAAATGAAATGAACTTACCGATTATCCACTTTTTCCGGATTCATATCGTGATGGAGCAGACGGAAACGGGCGAAATCCTTCCATTCTGTACCGGGAATGCCGTAGTTGCAGTAGGGGTCGATGGAAAGACCGCCCCGGGGAAGGAATTTTCCCCATACTTCGATATACCGCGGCCGCAGCAGACGGATGAGGTCGGTCATAATCATATTCACGCAGTCTTCATGGAAATCGCCATGATTCCGGTAGCTGAAAAGATAGAGCTTTAAAGACTTGCTTTCCACCATATACTTATCAGGAATGTAGGAAATATAAATGGTGGCAAAATCAGGCTGTCCCGTCTTCGGGCACAGACTCGTAAATTCAGGGCAGTTGAACTTGATAAAGAAATCCCGGTCACTATGCTTGTTGGGAATCTTCTCCAAAAGGCCCGGGTCATAATCATAGGTATATTTCGTGTTCCGGCTGCCCAGCTGTTTCAGCTCATCCAGCCCTTCTCTCTTTTCTGTCATAACGTACCTCACATTCATATAATTCAATATAACTGCTACAAGGATATCATAGAGAAAGGGAGATGTAAATAGGGGGGCGCCTCGGGCGAGGTCGGGATCGGGATCGAGGTCGGGATCGGGATCGAGGTCGGGATTGGGATTGGGATCGGGATCGGGATCGAGGTCGGGACCGGGATCGGGAACGAGGTCGGGACCGGGATCGGGATTGAGGTCGGGATCGGGATTGGGATCGAGGAGAGAAACGTACTCTCTTTAAATTTTGCGGCGAAGCCGCCACCACAACCCTCGGCCTGAAAGGCCGTCAAACTTTAGAACCTTCCGGCCGTCAGGCCGGTCAATCCTAAGAACCTTTCCCCTTTGAACCCTTTGAACCCTCTGAACCCTCTGAACCCTGAACCCTCACACCGAAGGCCCGTCCATTCACATGGGGAATTCGCTGTTTGCCTTTTCTCTCACGTATTCCCAGAAATGGTCGATAATGTATTCCCTGAGGAGCACGGCGGAGAGGGACAGCTTTCCTTCTGTTTTCCAGGAAAGATTCAGGTAGCGGTGGCAGTCCATGTCTCCCACTGGGAGAGAGGCCAGGCCGCTGTAGGCGTTGTACCAGGTCATCTGGGGGACCAGGGCGATGCCAAGGCCGGCATTGACGAATTCATGGATAGTGTCGGGATTGTCGCTTTCCATGACGATTTTCGGCGAAAATCCTGCTTTTCCGCAGTAGGTTTCCAGGATGTCCCGGAGCACGAATCCCTTGGGCGGGGCGATGTAGTTTCTGTCTGCGAAATCAGCCAGATTGATGTAGGGCAGCCGGGCATGGCGGTCGGAAAGGGGAAGCACCATGACCAGGTTTTCCCGGAAAAGGGTGACGGTGTGTTCATTCTCCACATGATGAATGCTGGAATAGAGGGTGAGATCCGTATGTTTCGGAGCGGCTTCCATCTTGGGGTTGATGATTTCCAGCATGGCTTCGGGATGGTCTTTCCGGAATTCCGCCAGAAATGAAGGAATGAGCTTGGTGGCGGAATGGATGGCAAGGTTCACTGTCATCTGCTGGAGATTTTTGGAATCGGCGAATTCCTGCTGCATTTCATCATATTCCTGCAGGAAATTTTCCGCATGCTTCAGAAGGATGTGACCGTCCCTGGTGAGATGGATATTTCTTCCTTCCCGTTCAAAGAGGGTGACTCCCAGCTCCTCCTCCAGGCCCCTGATGGTTCGGGAAAGGGCAGGCTGGGCGATATGGAGGGCCTCCGCTGCTTTGGTGAGATGCTCCATTTTCGCCGCTTTCCGGAAATATTCCAGGGAAGTGAAATTTAATTTCATGGCTGCCTCCTGACTTCAAACTGTCTGCAGGAAAGAGAAAGGCTTTCTGAAGGATATCGAAATATTTGCCTTTTTCTTGCTATAGTAGTATACTATAAGTGGGTATTAAAAATACCAATAAAACATTTCGGAAATTTAACCGCCGGTACTTGACCTTTTTATAAAAATAAAGGCCGGCTGTATGCAATCATTATATCATAGACCCTTTGGGTTCATGTCAAATTGTGACATTTTTTACCAAAGAAAGGAGGACAATATGGAAATCGGTGAACTGATGGACCTGGAAATGTACGGCAGCATGTACCTGCTCTTTGCCATGGCTTTCTTCTATGTAGAAGGAGCCAATCTTCTGGTGCCGTCCCGGGTGAATTTCAATTTCAAACGTATCCTTTCTCCATTTGCCTCCTTCTTCAAAGGTTTCATCGGTGCAGGAGGATGGAATCATTACGCCTCTGTGATTTTCGGGTATAAAGATTTTGTACAACTGAATGACGGGGCATCTGTTTTGGGATGTCCGGTTTCCGCCGCTGTCTGACACGCGGGGGAAACCCTGCGCGGCGGCACAGCCATGAAACTTTCAAATGAAAGGCTTTTTCAGTGTTCTCAGAAAAAGCCAGCTTTGCAGAACTTTCAATGGAAGACGCCTCGCGGCGTCTTTTTTGATGAAATTTCTGGAGAGTGCATTTACATGTTATTCGTAAAAAAAGATATTAAGAAACTGCTGTCGGTGATGATACCGATACTGGTGGCCCAGGTATCTACGGCAGGAGTGACTTTCATTAATACCACCATGGCCGGTCATGCCGGCGCCGACGATCTGGCCGGTGTCTCTGTGGGAGCGGGACTCTTTTACCCACTCCTGGCTTCCATTATCGGTCTCCTCATGGCGGGAACGCCCCTCATGGCGCAGCTCATCGGACGGAAAGAAAGAGAAAGCCTTCCCTTCATCGTAAGAAGCGGCATGGTCATCGGCCTTTCGGTGTGGGCCCTCTTCACAGCAGCCTATTTCTTCTTCATTGATGACCTCCTGGCCTCCCTGGCTCTGGAAGCGGCGGTGGAACACATTGCCCGGTACTACCTGATGACCATGATTGGCGTGGTATTCTTCCTGGCCCTCATGATTCCGCTGCGCTGCCTCACTGATACTGCAGGCTCCACTTCCATTTCCATGAAACTTTTCCTCATGGCACCGGTGATTAACGGTATTTTCAACTATCTCTTCATCTACGGCCACGGCGGCATGCCTGCCCTGGGCGGTATCGGAGCCGGTCTTGCCACCATGATGACCTACGGCTTCCTCCTGGGACTCTTCCTTCTGGTAGTTATGAAATCGAAAGATCTGGGCGGAAGACAGATTTTTGCAAGCCTTGCCCTGCGTTCGAAAGACCTTCGGGAATACCTGGTCGTAGGCGTGCCCAGCGGCCTTTCCATCTTCATGGAAATGAGCCTTTTCAGCCTGATTATCGTATTTCTTTCCCGCTACGGTACCGATGCCCTGGCGGCCTACCAGATTGCCGACAACTTTGCCAGCCTGGTATACATGCTTCCCGTATCCTGCTCCATGGCCCTCACCATCCTCATTGCTACGGCAGTGGGAGCCGGTGATATGACACTGGCACGGCGGTACAAAAAAGCAGGCTTTGTGGTGGCCATGGCAGGTGCCATGATGACTGCCTCCTTCACCGTCCTCTTTAGAAACTCCATCGGCTCCGTCTACACCGACGATGCCGCTGTAGCCCTCATTGCAGGACAGTTCCTCATCTACAGCGCCGGCTGGCAGCTCTTCGACGCCATTTCCACCCCCATCCAGGGCATCCTTCGGGGACTGAAGGACACAAGGATTTCCTTCGTCCTCATGGTTCTGGCCTACTGGGGCGGCTGCTTCCCCATGAGCCTCTTCCTGGACAGTCACACCGCCCTGGGCGCCGACTCCTTCTGGCTGGGACTTGACTTCGGCGTAGGCTGCTCCGCCTTCCTCATGATACTCCGCCTTCTCTACGTAGAAAGAAAACTGGACGGCCGGCCGATGCCCTCCCTCAGCTGGTTCCTTTCCCTTATCCCCGGCAGAAAAACAGCGCCTGCTGCTGTCTATGCCATTTCCCTCCAGAGAAATATGAAGAAAGCAGAAGAACTGCTGGTCCTCTGGACCGCCATGGAAGAAAAACTGTCCATGCTCATGCAGGAAATCAAAGAATCGGAAGTGGATATCTACGAAGCCCTGGGAAGCATCCTCCCCATCCGCCTATCCCTTCTGACCGACCTTCACCTGTCCATCATAGGCCACGCCTCCAGGGCCTATATCCCATAGGGACCTTCGATAAAAAAGCTTTCTGCTCTATAGCAGAGGGCTTTTTCAGTGGGGATGTGCCAAAGGCGCGTCTGATGTCTCAACTCTCCACACTCCCATAAATTTATGATTCTTTTACCTTACACCGTATCATCATATGCTATTATAATAGTAATAAATAACTAAAATAGACTTATCCCAGTCATTTCTATAGAAAAAGGTGAAGTTATGAAGATTCTTGTAACCGGCGGTGCCGGCTTTATTGGTTCCCATCTGGTGCGTCAGCTCATGGAAGTAGGGGATGACGTCGTTTCCCTGGATAATCTTTCCACAGGCCTTCGGGAAAACCTGCCGGAAGGAGCCCGGCTGGAAGTGATGGACACCCATGACGACAAAGTGGAAGACCTCTTCCGTCAGGAACATTTTGATGCTGTAGTCCACCTGGCTGCCCAGACCCTGGTGAGCGATTCCATGGTGGATCCTGAAAACGATATGTACCAGAACATTGCAGGTACCGTTCATATCATGGAATGCTGCAGGAAATACGGCGTAAAGCGGGTAATCTTCTCCTCCTCCGCCGCCACCTATGGCGACGTGGACGAAAAAGCCCTGCCTGTGCAGGAAACACTCCCGCAGATTCCCCTTTCCTTCTATGGCCTGACCAAAATGACCGTAGAAAAATACCTGGCTCTCTACCATATGGCCTTCGGCATTCACTACGTGGTACTCCGTTTCTCCAACGTATACGGCGAGCGCCAGGGCGATGGGGGAGAAGGCGGTGTCATCAGTATCTTTGCCAAACGCCTTGCTAAAGGACAGGATATTACCATCTTCGGAAACGGTAAGCAGACCAGAGACTTCGTCTACGCCGGCGACATTGCCCGGGGCATCCGGCTGGCACTGACCACCAAAAACGCCGACACCTGCTATAACCTCAGCACCCAGACAGAAATCAGCCTGAACGAACTGGTCACCATCCTTTCCCGCATTACCGGAAAAGAAGTCACTCCATTCTACGGCCCCGCCAGAGAAGGGGACATCTATCGCTCCTCCCTTTCCAACGAAAAAGCGGTGAAAAACCTCCACTGGACCCCGGAAGTATCCCTGGAAGAAGGACTGAAACGGACCTACCAGTACTTCCAGAAACAATGAAATACGAAAAGCGCCCTCTTGAAAAAGAAGGGCGCTTTTTTTGATAGAAGGCACCATGACATAGAAAGGCCAAATCCCGTAACGTTCTTGCGTCCCCTTTAGGGGAAGAGGGCCACGAAGTGGCGAAGGGATGTACGAGGGTAAGAATGATTATGATACTCGAGGTGGACGTGACCGCCGAAAGGCGGCATTATAATGCTCATTGCCCCCTAAAGGGGAAACGACTAACTACATTTTGCGCGTCGCTAGCGCTCCTTCATCCACTGCT